>SDBT01000072.1_pt1 | contig 120953 bp, 238 predicted proteins | sample 2277101 | NCBI WGS metagenome assembly SDBT01 (sample SAMN10404973, study PRJNA504765) | marine sediment metagenome | isolation source: marine sediment core GS10_PC15, 103 cmbsf | place: Arctic Ocean: Southern Knipovich Ridge | collected 2010
TCCCAGCCGCCGCTCTTCTGTTTCAGTCATGGGAGCGGGGTCATAATGCAAGAACCCGAGTCCTAGCGGCACAGAGCTGTTATATAGTGCAGCGAGTATTTTCGCCTTGTCCTTACCTTTAATATTTATCACTTTTATTTACCTTCTTTCAAGTTTTTTGTATTGCGTGTTTTCCCGTCGTTGGGAATTCAGGTAGGTCATTCTTGCAGCCCAGCTAGACCATTTACAGCCGCTATTGCCTATATCAATGTAACTCGGCAGCTTGGCTATGGCTGGGTTCCCTGAAGCAAGTCTTTGGTAGCCACCTTACCGTCTAGCTTTCCCCTTTCGGCGCGCCTTGCAACCTAGCAGACTTACCCAATGGCAGTATCCACTAGACAAAGCCCCTATGCATCGGTTCGTTCCGCCTAGCTATCTTTAGTCCAAGATCGGCTGTTCTTACAAAGCCTTCTGTCACGTATAAGGTAGCCATTGGTGTTACTTTTTGCCAATACCGAGTATGTGTATGGCAGCCTCTAGTGGAGTTTTGCCCTTGTGTTCAATGAGCAATGTATATAGGTTTTGGCTTGCTTGTGACTGCGGAATATAGTCACTCAACTCGGTAGGTGCTTTTGTTAAGTTGTCATAAGTTTTGGTGCGGAAGTTATACCACGATGCTCTCATAACCCTTTCTCCTTGTTGTAGTTTTTGTGTTCAGGTTGCCAGCCTGCCGTTGGCGTTAGTATCCTCTGGTTTATTGAATGAATTAGGATAACGCTTTTTCTGCTAATGCACGTGCGTTTTCTATAGCCTCCTGCATATTGCGTCCCCATCTAAGATAGCCTCGCATCCATTCAAGCATCTTCCCTTTTCTGTGGATAATGTCAAGCGTTGGCGGCTTTGGTGCAGACTCAGCAAGGTCATGTAGTAGGGCGTTGGCCTTGACGTGTTCAAGCCCTGTTTCAAGGTGTACTGCCAAAGGTTCATTTTCCTGCCAGTTCTCTCCATACTCTTCATGGAAGATAACTAGTATGTCGGCTATGTTACACGGTTGGTCAATGTTGTCATAACCCGTTGGTATATATCCTTCTGAAATATGGCATCCACAAGGTAGTATCATTGCTTTGCCTCCCTCCGTCTTTTTAGAAAGTCTTCTTTCCGTTTCCTAAAAGCAAGCAACCGCTTGTCTTGAATGAAACGGACTACTAGCCTCTCGCAATCATTACACAATCTAGTTCCTTCACTACCAGTGATATACAAATCAAAACGTCGAACCTCTTTTGTTTCTAAGCATAGATCGCAGGTAGCCTTCATTGGTTGGCCTTCTTAACGTCGCTATCTTTTCTTGAAGGAAAGCAAATAGGACAAAGACTTCCTGTGGTACAATATTCTTGCACTTGTCCAGGAATGGAAAACTGTTGACATTCAACATAAGCCCATGCACCAACTTTTTCTTTAAGTTTGTGAGTTAGTCCTGTATAGCCACTTATCCAATACATTATCTGACCTCCTCATGGGCAAGGTCTACCTTAGTTTCAATGCTTATTATGATAGACTGTACAATCAGTTCACTGCACTCATAATAGGCATCTTCTAAGAGTTTTTGTAGCAATCGTAGTTCTTCTTTGGTTAGTGTTACGGTTGCAGTTTTCTTGGTCACTATTTGCCTCCTTAAAACATGCAGTCTAGCCAGTCGCCAGTGTTATCCAATTCATCAATTACTGACAGTGCGGCTTTGAGCTTTACGCTTTTCTCATACAGAACATCCCTTTTGGCCATCAAACCCCCCACTACCATGCGCTCAGCTTTAGTAAGGCTTGAGCGGTCGCGGAGTTGTTTCTCTCGTATAGGAAGTAGTTCGCTATTGATTGGCTAAAGCAGTCTGTCTATGTGCGCTAGTATCTTTTCTATCTGTTGAGTAATAGTCATGGCTTCTCCTCTAACCAGCAGTTAATGTCATCTTCTGCTATAGATGTTTCATACACCAAACACCCACAAGGTAGTTTCATCAGTTGGCCTCTTTTAGCCATTTAGCATAGTACTGACTAGCTGACACTGATAGCCAGCGGTTGTCTGTGCTAACGCCAAGATGTTTCAACATTTTAACAGCGGCCTCTGCACGTCTTTCAGCATCAAAGAGGTGCCGCATGGCCTCATTTGTCTGTGCTACAAAAGCAATCATTACTCTTTTATCGTCAGTCATTTCATTCTCCTTTCAGTCTAGCCAGCAGTTTATATCATCCTGAGCCGTCCACTTATCTTCATCATTCCACCAGTCATCATGTTCACATCCGCAGCGGCAAACATAGCCTGGTTGGTAACAGGCAGAGCAAATGTCATAGTCGTCTGCCATTTGGTACATGGTATCTCTCACACCTTTGGCTGCGGCATATATCTTTTCACGCTCACTAACATCCTCTTGCTTGGAAGCCATTACATGATAACTGTACTGCAAGTCATCCAGTAGTTCAATTGCTTCTATAGCCTGAAGTTGTGATAGTTCTGATAGGCTAGTTAAGGTATTCATTCTTTTCAGGTGTTCTTTGGCATCATCTTGCGTTAGTAGCTTCATGGTTCTCCTCTTGAGGGTGATCTATGTAAAACTGTTTGACTAACGTGCGCCACTCATAAGCTGATTTATAAGATTACCGTGTCAGGGTTTTTTGGCAAGTGTGGCAAGTTAGTCTGTCAAGTTGGCCCACTCTGTCTCTTACCACGTTATGAGCGGTCATGGCAAGGCTTCCTCTATGATGCAGGAAAAGATAGCGCAAAGGTAAAGCCCTGTCAGCTTGACCTTGACATAAGGCTGTAGTTCTGGAAAGTTATCAATGTGGTTAGTATCTCTATCAAGCCAAATTGGCGATCTCAGAGTCAGTTCGCTTATCTTGTTGGCAAGAGCGAGCTTTTGGTCTTTGGTAAGGTTGGGGCTTATTTCTTCTTGGTAGTGTAGTTTGTACATTGCTTCTGCAAACATTATCGGGCCTCCTTGCCGAAAGACTTCATCCAATAAACCAGTACCTCACTGGCTTCTTCTCTAGCTAAGTAAAACTCATCCATCACGTAAGGCACGGCACCACACATATTTGTAATGCCGCTTTCGCGCAACTCATCCAGATATTCCAGTTGTTCATCTGTAACTATCTCTGGCCTTTTGGTCATGCTAAAACCTCCTCTAATAGTTGTGCATTATTTGGTATCTCTGCTGGCGTCCATACAGAGACATGCCAGTATTTTTTCTGATAAGGCTGCACTATAGTTGTGCTTTGGTCAGGTCTAAATACAGTGTACCGCGTTGGAAGGTCTTTGGTGAAGTGAGTAGCCCCCTGGCGTTCTGCTGCGAGTAGTGCAAAGAGAAGCTTGCCATATCTCATGTTTTTCCCCTCGTTGGGAATTAGCCCCTTTGGGGAGGGACGTAGATAACGCCGCCAGACTTGTCATCCCATCGGTTATAGCCATTCTCTTTGGCCTCCTCTAGCTCTACTGAGTCCAGCCAGTCAATTGGGATATAAAAGCCTTGGTACAACTTGCGTTTTCGTTCTGTCCATTGGCCTAGCCGTTGGCTTTTGCGCCAGTGCAGCACACTTTTGAGTCGTTGGCGGTCTTTGGTGGCAATACTGACAAGCGTTTGTTTGCAGGTAAGCCCTTCTCTGATAACGCCAGTCAGTGCAAACCGTTCATCTTTGATAATGCCAATAACTGGCGGCCCTGCATCCTCAAGCCTTTGGCTATCACAAATTGCCCTAATGATCTGGTCTTTGGTCATTATTTGGCCTCCTCAATTAGTTCTTGCAGTTTGGCGTATTGCCAGCGTAGGATGATACCAAACTCTACCAATGCAAACGCAAAACCTAGCCAGTATTGCCTCCATTGCTTCTTGTCTTGCTCGTTGCCTATCAGTGGAGGGCGTTGGTTTATCATGCTTTTGGCATGCTCGAATTTAGTCATCTTTGGTAGCCTTCTCTTTGGCTCTTTGTGTGAATTTTTCCCAGTTGGCATTGCCGTCGTTCTCTGGCGGATACCATGCCGTGGCCTCTTCCCTGAGCATTAGAGAATATACTACACCAGAACGCACCTTTGGTTTATTGGTGACTATTCTAACGCGCTTTTGGTCTGAACGGCTACGGGCATATCTTGCAACCGCCTCAGCCTCTTCCAGTGTTTCGCAGGGCAAGATAATGGTATTGGTCTTGTAGTCGCGGGGGGCACGTCCCTCAACGGCCGCTACAAAGCCATCACCGCAAGGCCCCCAACCGCTCATAAAGGTGTCGTTGGATAGAACATAAAGCGGATAGTTTGGTATCTCTGATCTTCTCTCAATGGTCTTTGACATTTTGGTTCCTCCTTACCTCTATTATACCACAGAATTAGCGTTTGTCAAGGGTCGATTTGAGCATATAGATATATTCATCAGTATCTATATGTTCCTACTTTGGTTAGTAGTTAAAGCCAGTCATCATCAGGCTCTAGCCCCAGTACTTCCTCTGGATCATCGGGGTTGGTGATGGGGCGCAAGACCTCCCAGGGCATGACAGGATCAGTCGCGTCGTCGTTGCGTCGGTAGTCGGCAAACCCCTCGTCGTATGCCTGCAGTAACTCTGCTTTGGTGAACGGGTTGGGTGTGAAACCATGCAGCGGTTCGTTGCGGGAGTCGTCCCATCCTCTATCACGGGCCTCTGATGGGTACACATGATCCTCCCAGGTCAGGGCGGGCGGCTGGGCGTGGGGGTTGGTAACGCCGTGGTTGGTTGGCGTGTATGTCATGCACCACTCATCAAAGGCTCTAATAAGCGACCACACATCATTAACGCCATATCTATATTCCGAGAAGTCATCTTCTAGCTGGCGCACTAGCCCTTGTCCAAAGTTCTCACAAACGGCTTGCTTCTTTAGCCGTGCCTTGTATTTAGCTATTTGCTTTTTGGCTTTAATAGCGTCTTTAGTCATGGTAAAGTCTCCTTTGGTTATGTTAAGGTAATTCTACACGTTGGGAATTAGGTCTTTGGGTTAGCTTGTCATCTGCCAAGGTCGGTCATCTCTGATAACTTCTCCCGTCTTGACATCGGTGGCGATTAGATAGATTCCGCTTGAGCCTGCTATTTGCTCCCAGTGCAGCCCGTCCTCTATCCAGCAGCCATCGGCGTCTCTTCCGTCCAAAAAACTATTACTAATTGGCCTCTTGCATTCGTGCTCTGCGTCCATTTTCTCTAGCTCCTTTTCTTTTTTTGGTACAATGTGCCGCAGACAGGAATTGAACCTGTGGCCTTCTTTGCGTGTGGGAGTAACCTTCCAACAGGTCCCGCGCCCACACGGCTGGAACAAAGATGCTCTATCACTGAGCTACTGCGGCGTATTAGGTTTTGGTACAATGAGGGCCATGAGGGATTTGAACCCTCCGCGCTAGTCTACTAGCATATCGCGCCGAGTGGCCCACGTTTTTGGTGGGGAGCCTTTGGTAGCACTCCCCACACTACTAAAAAAGGAGGTTCGGTTGTCAAACTGATCTCTTGAGCGGATAGCCTGCAAATGGCTCAAGCCCCAATGCACTATAAACCTGAGCGGCCTCACTGTAAGTAAATGGAGAATGAAAATTGCTTAGTGCTTCCCACAATTGCCAGTCCGTGACAAGCTTGGCATTATAGATGTCTATGGCAAGCAATTGTTTGTCGTGGGCAAAGGTGAAAAAGCTCCACCATGCCCGATCCTCAAAGGCTTGCTCATTATACTCAAAAGGCATCGCATCAACTTTCATCCACTGTTGGTCTTGCCAGCGAAAAGCCGAAATGACGGGGCTTTGGTCTTTGCAGTTTTGGCGCATGATGTGAAACTGTGCAATGCTATCTACTGAGTTATAGGTGCGCTGTTTGGTTGTAATGTGGTATATAGCCATTAGCTGGTCTCCTCTTTACGGATCACGTCCTCAAGCATGATGCGCACTTTCAGCGTGTCGCAGTCCGTGCCTTGTATTGCCACGCCGAAACGGTTAGCGATGCGTTCTAATAATGCTAAAGCTTCTCTGCAAACTTCAAGCGGTGGCCGTGCGTCCATCGGCACAACGTGCAAGCCGTCAGCACTTTCTCTAATAGCCACCACTGTTGATCTGTATTTCACCTTTGGCCTCCTTTTGATGTTCCCTCGGCGTTCCTCTATGATAGCCTAGAACGCCGAGGGGGTTTAGTATTACCTATTGGGCCGATATACGTTCAGGCCCAAACTTACATCCCCGACTCTCATGTTGCCCCGACTGGTAGCAATTGTGAGAGACTTGCCCGACTTGCTTGGTGATCCCTGACGGCTTAGGTCAACCGTTATCACCATTTTTTTGCCTTCAACCTTAACTGTGAAGCCCTCACCTTGCGTTTCCATTTTCAACCTCCTATTTTAAGTTGACTATATCATACCATAATCTGGTTGGTTTGTCTAGTCATTTATGTAAACAACGTCAATGTTCAGTTTATTTTTACCAGATATTGGTTATTTCAAGCGGATACTGGTAGTTTTCCCCGCGTTGGGAAAGCACTTGACAATAATAAATATAGTAAGAAGCTGAAAAACACGATATTGGGTATTGACAAATGCAGGAAAATATGGTATAATGAAAGTAAGGAGGTAATGAAATGAAAGATCGAGAGGTAAGGTATACTAGGTTTGGGGTTAGCGTGCAAAGATACTCAGAAGAAAAGCAGAAGTGGTATCATCTGTACTGGAGGAGGTAGTAAAATGGCATACCTGCACTATAACTTTTCCAACGACTCGCTGAAGCGAATAGAAGATCGGTGTATATCACGAGGTGGGCGGCTAGAGGTTCAACGCGATGAAATAGCCGAACGAATAAAGCGATACGACCAAGCGCCGTTGAGCCTCAAGCGTAAGGCCAAAGAGATTGAGAAACAGCAGAACGATAACGATGCTCAGTATGATGATGTTTATGAGGAGCTGTGGTGGCGTGATGACCCTGACTCGTTGATACAGGACTATCAAAAACGAGGGCATGAGCTAATGTTCAGATGCGGCACGCACGAGTTTGATACAGAGAAGGAAGCATTATCAGAAGCAAACTTCCAACATACTTATAACGATGTACTGTTGGACTATGGCGCTGACGGGGACGGAATTGATGATATGATACCAAGGCAAGACATGATACAAGCATTTTTCAGAAGGGGATAAAATAATATCTACAGTTGGAAAGGGCCGTCGCTAGTAAAGGGCGGCCTTTCTTTTTGGAAGTTGGCAGATATTATGCCTTCAGTGCAAAAGAAAAGCGCACCAGAACGAGCATATATAATGTAACAGAGTATGAGTAGAATTTGGATAGCATTAGATACCACGTTTTGGAGGTTGGTTAGTTTGGGGGCATCTGGTAGTGTGTTGGTTTCGGTCTGCCTGCAACAAGGCAGCTAGAGTTTAGGTAAGCGCGATGATAAAGTTTAGGTACGCCTAAACCAGAGATGAGGCAGACCTCAAAAATTAAGTTCAGGACAACTTTCAGGAATGTATATACAGAGTAGACATTTAGACAAACCCTGACTAATTCGATGAACGTCTAATTAAAACGAGTTTCATCTAAATGAAAACAGCTCAAGGCTTCTTTCATTATATGTGGAAAATGGCGGAAAATTGGGTCTTGACAAATGGCCTCGTTTCTGGTATAATTGAATTGCAAATAGAGGAGGTTTAAATGCTTTACCGAATTTTCACTGAAGACATCAAACAAGAAAATATCGAGGAGATCGTCAAAAGGTTTTATCCAGGGTTTACAATTATGAAGGGTGAAGGCTTCTGGCGGGCGCAAAAAGAGGGGTCATTGATCATTGAGATCGTGACTAAAGATGAGGACGCGAAAATAACGAAAATGGCTTCTGATATTCGCGATAAAAACGACCAGGAGTCGGTGCTGGTTCAGAAGATACAAAATCACCAGTGGCTCGTATAGGAGGAGATATGGAAAACCTTACAGCGGTATTGATTGTCGAGGGCGTAGATGAGGCCGATGAGGAGCGCCAAGTTGAGGCATGGCAGCACCTCGTGGACACGGGGTTAGCATGGCAGCTTCAGGGCTTTTTTGGCCGAACGGCCACGAGGTTGATTGAGGCTGGGGTCATTACAGCATAGCAAAAAATAACCAAATAGCTACCAGGGGCACAACCTGGGTCAACCACAGAGCTCGCGACGCTGTGGCTTTTTCTTTGCCTATGGACTATACGCTTACTCACCGGGCGAATGGCGTACAAGTGCAACCGACCGCTTGTACTAACATGGACATACAGATGTACTAGATGAACATACCCCCCCCTTCGCGGATATACTTATGTAAAGCAGGCGGTGGCTATTCAGGTAGGAACTTACATTGTGAGAGAATTTTCAGAGGTTCCACAGAGCAGACAAAATTTTTGCAAGAGTTGTCGTTTTTTTTCGTAGAACAGTCAATTTGACAATTTAGGAACTTTATGTTATAATACTGTGAGTCGTGGCAATTCGTTTTTTTCAAGTGGTTGTTTCCATGCTTAACTTATCCTTCTTACTCTGTTTATTGCATTAAAGCCTCTGATAAAGTATGTTTCATTGCGTTTTCCCTATATTGGGAATTATTCTAACTCGACATTTCTCGTGTATGCTTACTGGGGGAGTATGAACCGCTCGCTAGAAATTGCATTGCTATTCTCAGCACTGTCTAACGTGGACTCACAAACAGCACGGTGCTGGATACAATTTCAGGAAACAGGTGTTATGTCTGATCCTGTTGATAAAAAGGCTTTTGATACACTGTCTTACGGTTTTAAGATGGCTGGTGCACAAGTTTTAATGTGGATAGATGAGATAGTGTCTTGTGCTATTGATGGCACGGGATGGTATTGGTTCTGGCATGAGTTTGAAGGTGCTGTTCCTTGCACTAAGCGTATGATAAAGTCTTTACGGAAGAGCATAGAAAAAGATGGCCTACGTGCTTTTCTAATAAGGCACCCCAGGTCTAAATCACGTCCACGCTGGCAGGAGTATATCAATTTGACTTGCGTTTAATTTTCAGTGCATTTGACATTTACTGCGTTATCGTGTATAATATCTTCTGATAAGGTGTGTTTGACATTTAACTTGCTTTGTGGTATACTCTTGTTGCATTGGAGCTACAGTCTATCTTTCTAATAAGGCATTACGTTTTCCCGACGTAGGGAATTGAGGAGGTTTATGGACTTTCTATATGAGTTGAAAATGAAGAGTTGCCCCAAGATATTTTCAGATAAGTTAGGTGAAGGCGTCTTGGTATCCCAAGTAGTAAGCTTTCCCAATACAGTCAATATGGCTATACTTGCTGCATCCTTATTAGCACAAGAACATGCCTTTATTGAGGAGTACATTGAAGTAATCATTACTGAGCTTTAACCACACATTTTCCTAATAATGCGTTACTTTTCCCTATGTCAGGAATTAAAGGAGAAGATATGAATATTGGTCAATGGGTCAAAGACAACACAATTCATTCCATTGTGGCTGGTTCACGCTTGTATGGTACGGCAAGAGAAGACTCCGATATAGATATTCGCGGAGTCTGTCTAGGCCCACCAGAAACACTCATTGGCTTATCTGAATTCAAGCAGTATCAGGGAGGCGGAGAGGACAGCACTATCTACGAGCTAAGGCGTTTCTGCTCTCTGGCGCTTGCCGCCAACCCCAATATTTTAGACATCCTCTTTGCGCCACTCTCGGCGTGGCAAGTAGAAGATAGTAGATGGCAGATCATCTACGACAATCGCCACGCTTTTCTCAGCGAGAAGGTTCGATACACCTTTTCAGGATATGCCATATCACAGCTAAAGCGTATTGAAAGGCATAGAAAGTGGCTAGTTGATCCACCTGACCACAAACCTACTCAAGTAGAATATGAGGCGACGTGGGACGGATCAACATTTCAGTTTCCTAAAATAGCCAGAGAGAAAGAATACCGTGCTGCTAATGAGAAGTGGAAGAATTACCAACGATGGCTGAAAGAGCGCAACCCCAAGCGCGCAGAACTGGAAAGAAAATACTTGTATGATGTGAAACACGCTAGCCATTTAGTAAGGCTTTGTATCAAAGTACAATCGGTATTACTTACTGGCACATATTACCCCGACCTCAGAGATGGTGAGCTAATAATGGTCTTGGATGTACTTAATGGCAAATGGCAATACGAACTTCTAGTGGCGTGGGCCGAGGGAATGGACACATGTATACGTGAAATGTCTACATCGTTGCCTCGTGCCCCTAACCGCAAGCTAGTAGAACAATTGTGTATGCAAATATACCGTGAAGAATTTAGAAAGGAGGCTGCATGAGAAACCACTCTATCGTTATTGATATTACTTGCGAACTAAACCAAGAGTACTTTGGAGTATGGAAAGACTTAACCGATGAGCGACGCACAATGTTTGAGGACTTCCCCACTCACTGTGATGGTGGTGGCGTAATGGGTGAGTGGTGTAGAAACTGTAAGTTCTGTTATACTTACGAAGAGTCATAATTTGACATTTACTGCATTATTGTGTATAATTACAGGAAAGGAGTAACATGAGACTATCAAATATAGCTATGAAAAAAGGTGGCAATTGGTTTCAGTTATGGAGAATATACGCTTGTGTTAAGTGCCTATTACGGCTAACCTGGCGTGTTCCTTATGCACTTCTCTTTAGGCGTGGACTTAAAAAACTCAGTCGGGCCGATGACGTTTTATTCATTGACGGCATTTGGTATATCGAGTGGCTGCGTGATGGCTTTTCTTTGCATGGTTCAAGAAAGAGAGTCGTTACTGAACTGATAAGAAAAGACTTACATACTGCATCTTGGGTCACTAGAGACGCACTGAGACACGTTTTCCCGATGTAGGGAATTATCTTGAGGTGAGACTTATGGATAAAAACTTGAAGGATACAGCGGAGGAATACTTCCGTGAAAATGCAAACCACACTGACATTCAGGATATATTCATTGAAGGTGTAGAATACGGCTATCAACTTGAGCGCAAGGAAACTTACCAAATGATACAAAGGGCTAGATATGCTTTAGTCGACGGCAACCCAGAACCAGTGCCAGTAGATACAATAAGGGCGTGGCTTGATATAATAGAAACATCTCTCTGAAAGGAGTCTGCATGAAAAAGAAATTTGAAATTAGATGCCGTAGCAAGGATGGTTCTCTCATACACACATACATTGAAAGCTTTGAATATAATGAACTAATGTACTGTCCTCATTGTGGCAGCCTTGGTATATGGATTGAGGAAGGTATTGATGACTACTCTGTAGGTTCTAGCCACCAGTGTACTAATTGCAGCGCTGTGTTTACCTTGCAGCTACATATACCAGATGAGAGTGATCAGGTAAAGCAGCGTTTAGCACATTTGCGTTCTTGACCAATGAAACTAAACCACATCTATACTGGTGATAATGTAGAAGTAATGGCTACCTTTCCTGATAAGATATTTCAGACTTGCATTACCAGTCCTCCGTATTTGACAAATTCTCAATATGGTGGTAGAATATCCTTATGAGAAATGAAAAAGGGCAATTCATAAGGCAACTTTGTGAAAGGAGGTAGTGATGAGTAGTGTACATATTTGTCCAGTGTGTGGTGGAGTGGGGACAGTGCCCCCTGGGTTCTACGACCCGTTTGCTCCTAGCACGACCGACGCAATGCGAGAGCAGTGCCGTGCCTGTGGGGGCAGGGGCGTTATCATCGTGCCAGATAGCTCCATTTATCCGCCTAGCCAGCCAAGGGTGACAATCAAGTGGCCGCTTGACGAGGTAACGGATTGGGTAATGACTTGTCTGTAACGATTGACTTCTTCAGCAAGATTTTATTTGTATTCATATTGTTTTCTGTGCTGATGTTAGCGAGAGTGTTTGCGTCAGTGCCTTTTCTGATACTAGAGGGGGTACGTTATGTCATTTCCCTATGTATGGGAAAAGCTATGAAAGAATACATTTGCCCTAATTGCGGGAACATTATTGTAGGTGATGACCTACCGCCTGAGTTTCATGGTTTCTGTTTTGAGTGTGGTGAGTGGGTGGACTTTGAACGGAAAGGTGGTGATGAGTAGGGTGGACGTGAACAAGATCATAGTAGGCAACGCATTAGACGTTTTGCATGATATTCCTGACGGTATATTTCAAACTTGTGTCACGAGTCCACCCTACTGATTAGTGGGGACTCCGGGATTACGGCATTGAGCCGCAGGTGTGGGGCGGGGAACCTGGCTGTGAGCATGAGTGGGACACCGAACATATAGAACGTGAGATGGGCCAGAAGTATGCTGTGGGCCGGGGCGATCCGCGTACTACTATTTACAAGGCGGACTACGAACATGCCTTCTGCCTCCGCTGCAACGCCTGGCGCGGGTCTCTGGGCCTAGAGCCAACGCCCGAACTCTATGTCCAGCACATGGTGGAGATATTCCGAGAGGTGCGGAGGACACTGAGAGACGACGGGACGCTTTTTCTTAACCTCGGAGATTCATATTTTGGTAGTGGGCCTAACTCACAAGGCTCAGGGCTAAAGCATTATTGGGGTACGGGAGAGACAACGCCGTATGGTTTGGGGCGTGATACGCGAGGGCAACAACACGCAGTCCTCAAGCCCAAAGACCTCGTTGGCGTCCCTTGGCGCGTAGCGTTCGCCCTTCAAGTGGACGGGTGGTGGCTTAGGTCGGCTATCCCCTGGATTAAAAAGAACGCGATGCCTGAAAGCGTGACTGACCGACCAACAACCGCGCATGAATACATTTTCCTCTTTTCAAAATCTAAGAGATACTTCTTTGATAAGGACGCGATAGCCAAACTTCCCAAACTTGACGCGATAAGGGATTTGATGTATAATTATGAACATGGAAACGAAGCGGTGTACTACATGCAATCAGGATTTGCCTCTGACGGCGTTTTACCGTCGCAAGGATGGCAGGAGCAGGGGAGCGACTTGCAAAACTTGCGAGAAGGCCAAAACTCAAGCATGGCGACAGACGTCCCAGGGGCGCGAGTTGGCACGCCAAGCGAGTGCGAGGTACAATGCCAGCCCTCAAGGGAAAGCCAAGAGAGCCGAATATGCCAAGACGGATGCACGCAAGGAATCGGCCAGGAAATACGACCAATCAGAGAAGGGCAGGAAAGCGGCTGCTCGCTATCGGAAAACGACCAATCGGAAGATCGCGGCGAGTCGCTATGCCCAGAGCGAGAAGGGCAAGGAAAACCTCAGGAGATACCAACAAACCCCAAAGGGACAGGCAAGCTTAGCGAGGGGTGTTCACAAGCGGAGGGCAGCCCTAGAATCGACCATCAGCAACCTAACAGCGGAGGAGTGGGGACAAATACAGATAGACCACAGTCATGCGTGCACGTATTGTGGGAGGACAGACCAACCCCTCACGATGGATCACATCATCCCTCTATCAAGGGGAGGACACCATGTGAAAGAGAATGTAGTACCAGCTTGCCGCAGTTGCAACGCCAAGAAGGGCAACAAACTTCTGGCCGAAACCGACGCACTTCAGATTGGTGGTTAGAAAGCTTGGATCGTCTCATTGAGCAATACCGTGATTATCTCTTACACCTGAAAAACGTGAGGGATGATGGCGGCTTGTTATTGGGCGAGGGTGGCGGGCCATTGGGATTCTTGGTGAATACCAAGCCGTTCAAGGAAGCGCACTTCGCAACTTTTCCAGAGAAGTTAGTTGAACCGTGCATTATGGCTGGGACCTCACTGAAGGGCCAATGTCCAGAATGTGGGAAGGGCTGGGTTAGGGTGGTGGAGAAAACGGGTCATGTCAACCAGCGAGAACCTGCCCATGTTCCCAATAACACACCATCAAAGACAGATAGTACTGGATGGGCGCCGACTACGGTAGCTACTGACCGCTGGCAACCCACCTGCAAGTGCAACGCTGGCGAGCCGGTTCCTCAATTTGTACTTGATCCTTTTTCTGGTGCAGGAACTACTTGTGTGGTTGCCAAGAAGCTTTCTCGTAACTATGTTGGCATAGAGTTAAACCCCGACTACGTAGAAATGTCACTAGGGCGGCTAAATGCTACACCTACACCGCTATTTGCATTTTAACGGACATTTGACTTTTATTCCATTCTGTGCTATACTCACTGCACTAAAACCTGAAAGGAGAACAATGCTGTTCAGGCCAATCTCAAATTCAATACTAGACTTCCTAGGTGAACCACGAAAACTGATAGGCATGACTAGAAAGGAAGCCGCTAAATATCTAGGCGTTAGTCCTAATTATGTATCTATCCTTACTGGCAACTCTGCACGAGGCAACCGCATTTCCAAGCCCTATACCAAGAAAAGGCTTGACCAATACCTCGAAAGTAAAGGAGCGCACAATGACCGATCCTTGTCTTAAATGTAAGAAAGAATGTGAGTGGAGGAAGCTAACGTATAAGTGGAATTGCGCTTTGTGGTGTAAGTGGTTCTATGGAGGCACATGGATATAATTGGAACTATATTATTGGTGGCTGTTATCCTTTTAACTGCTCTGATAATGGCTTCTTATTGCATTTTCCCCACGTCGAGAACTCAGAAAGGAGAAACGTAGTGACGGCGAAACAAGTTTTGGATCAATGTGACTTCTGTGAAAAAGAAGCGACAATTCTTGTTCCTGGTGTAGAGCATGGACAGACCTGTAAGAAATGTAGTGATGTACTGGAACAGCGAGCAAGTAGAAGTGATAGTAGCATTTCACAAGAATGGCTTAACTGGCAATATGGAAATGAATGTATTTAAAGACATTCTCAATTGGCTAGATAGCTATTCAGAGCTTTAATAGAGGAAGAAGACGTTTTTATCCAGAAGTACATTGAGGTTGTTATTACGCGAGTCAAAGAGACTTTTCCCCACGTCGGGAATTAAAGGAGAAACATGAAACTATATCAGTCTGAACCAATAGAAACTACGCCCTATATCCTTATTCTTAACGAGCTTGTTTGGCACGCTGTGGTAAAAGTGATATGTTTTTTCCTAGGGCATGACATAGTGCGTGTTTATACTCGTTGCCATGAACCGCCAGAAGATGACTATTGTAGACGTTGTGGTCGAGACTGACCCGAAGAACTATTCACTATTCCTTATGCAATAGCCCGCACTGGCAGCAGGGTCTATACATGGTTCGTTATACATGACTGGAAGTGGTTTAACGAGTTTGACTTTTGGCTTGTTAGACACAAAGCGCCACTACCTTCGTGGTGGGAATACTAGAATATGACATACAATAGTGCAAGTGACATACGGAGTCATATTGAAACAGTTTATCGCTTAATGCTCCAATGTACAAGCGACTTGCTTGGTCGTGTACGCATCCACGATGCAAGTAAACTTAAATCCCCCGAAAAGGAACTCTTTGACAAGTACACCCCATTACTAAAAGATACTACTTATGGCAGTGACGAGTACAAACAGTATTTGAAAGAGATGGGCGTAGCTCTTCAGCACCACTATGAGAATAATAGTCATCATCCAGAGTTCCACTACAGAGGCATTGATGGCATGACCCTAATAGACATCATAGAGATGTTCTGTGACTGGAAAGCGGCTTCTCTGCGCCATGATGACGGAGACTTCTTAACTAGCCTCAAACACAACCGTAAGAGATTTAATATTGGAAGCCAGCTACACAGCATCTTCCTTAACACAGCTAATGAGCTTTTCCCAACGTAGGGAAAACTGAAAGGAGTCCTATGCACAAGATTGTTAAAGCACCAAAATTCTATGGAGACATTGAAATGCTAAATGATTGGCTTAATGAAATATGTTTGAAGGACAACATGGATTTAGTTTGTTGCTTTTCAGATGTTTGGAATCTGCCAGTATTCATTTTCCACCTCCGCTTTACCCCTACAATACGGGAATGAACATGCTTAAAGACATTCTCAATTGGATAGATGACTGGTTGCCCATTCAGTGCCTTCGTTGCAAGCGGTGGGGTTTCAGAGGTGATACTAGATGTGTGCGACATCATGTGGCTGGATGGGTTAGGATTTGCAAGAAGTGTCACGAGCTTCTGTATAGGGCATAGAATGAATAAATACAGTGATGATTACCCTCTTGGTGGGAATATTAGAAAGGAGAACCATGCCTAAAAGAATACAGCGGAAGAGAACAAAAGGTTGGCGTATGCCTAGTGATGCAGTCTATGTAGGCAGACCAACCAAGTGGGGAAATCCGTTTATAGTAGGCGTTCACGGTGATAATCAGCAATGCGTTGAGTTATACCGTCGCTATCTTGATGGTAAAATAAGCGATGAAGATACAGAGTGGCGCAATAGTCTATATGACATGGAACTGTGGTGTAGCCCAATGCTAGGTAAGGTGTTGGTGTGGGCTAGTAACATTGAACTGTTGCGCGGTAAAGACCTTTGTTGCTGGTGTCCTCTGGATAAGCCGTGCCACGCCGATGTATTATTGGAGGTTGTAAATGACTAGGCAAGAAGCAATTAGATCACTTAGAGAAATATGTCGTGAAATAGGCTGTTCTGGTATGAGCAGTAGATGTAAAACACATCCTCACCTTTGTCATATTATCAGAGGACTTTTCAGAAAGAGTGTGAATACTAGGAGGTGTGATGAATTTATCAGAAGTGCTAAAGGGACTGCAAGCAATTAAAGAACCAACAGAAGTTACTTTATCTCCTGGCCCGTTTACCGCTAATTGTAACTGGCAAGATGCTGTTGCTGCCAAGTTGTTGATGTGGCTGTTTCATAAAATGCCAGAAGACGCAACGTATGGTGAGGCAGAACGTGTTTTAATGTCTGCTTTGTGGTGGTTGCAGTTCTTTATGATGCAGCCTCGGAAAGAGTGTGAATGAACCGCTTTGACACTTGCCAAGGCTTAATTGGCCCTAGTGCCTATTCTGCTGAAATGCCTTATACCGATATTGCATCTTCCATTCTTGTTAAAGCCATATCGGACTGGCGTAAGTATAGCTGTGAAATAGGCTTGCCAAGAAACTATCGGTTTTGGCTAGACAGGAAAGGCTTTCTTTCAGCCAGGCAAGAGCTTAAAAGGTTCTTCTTATCAAAATGGTGTGAGTTTTTAGTTGGCGCAGTAATAGATACTCCTTACAGAGACTTCCTCAAGGCAATTGGAGTTTCCAGTGAATAAACTCGTGGACACATTAGCAGAGGCTTTTATCCTCGCATTTACATTAGGACTTGTGGTACTCGTGGTGGTCAATGGTGTTGCCATAGCCATTTCTCGGTGGACTGCGGTAGTGTTCAGAACGTCTTTTATAATTGCACTTGTTCCGTTAATGGTGATAGGAATTATGTGCGCCAGGATGCAATTTACTAGACTTATAGCTGCATTTGAGGAAGCCCTTCAATACGACTTGGATGGTGATGGTGTAATAGGAGAAGACATCCGACTAATACCAGTTCGTGGTGGAAGGTTCATAGACGGCGCAGAAGAACGCGATCTCAAGACATTCATACGAACGATATGCGACACCAATGACTGGACACAAGCATCGTGGAGAGGGAAGCGGATGCCTTCTGGTAAGGAATGTGACAATGAATATCTCAACGCCTTAATAGAGCCTCTAGTTAAGGCTGGCTTTATCCAAGGTCGTGCATCACGAGTTACTGGTAGACTAATTGAAAATAATGCAAACGTGATCCTGCAAACACTGAAATTAGACTAACCCCCACCCTACTTGCACGTCTCTCTGCTAAAACACTGACTGACAGTTAGTTCAGAGTCAGTTACCGTAAACAGTTCAGAGGAGGTTCAATGACAATTGACGAAGTTCTTAAAAGAAGAAGTAAACTTATTATTTCCACCCTACCTATTAAAGAAAGTAAAGAAATGTACAAAGCTATGAAAGCGCAACAAGCTAAAGATAATTTGGAGGGGCAAGATGGAAAAAGAGGCGATAATTATTGGCGTCGTGTTGCATCTACTATGTTGGGGCTACACGGTAGTATGTGAGTACACGAGAGAGAGATGGCCCGCTAGTAAACGCTACACGTTCATGTGGGTCGTATTTGGTGTAATGATGACTCTCGTAGCAGCTAGTTTTACAGTAGGCTTAGTCAACGCGCTTATTGTCGCAGGATATTTTGTAGCAAGCGGAATACCTATGGCCGTAGGCGCAATGATAAAACATACTCTCAAAGACAGTGAGTAGTGGCGTACAACACGAAAAAGTAGCACGCTGGCTTCCAGCCATTTCCAGCGCAGCGGCCATCTTTACCACCTCACATATCTTGGTTGCTTGCACAATAGGCCAGTTAATAGGCATCTTTATCATCGATCCAGACTCAGACCTGTTTTCAGTAACGCGGTCTGAGTCAAGGTGGTTTACTGAACCACGCAAGGGAAGCCCGCTGTCGTGGCTATCAGCCTTTCTAAAGTTTCCTATCGGAATTATTACGTTGATCTTAGGATGGCTACCAGGACTGTTTCTGAAGCACCGAGGCGTAAGCCACGTTCCAGTTATTGGCGCAGCAGTAATAACCTTTCTGGTAATAGTGAACCCTTTTGTATTAGCATTGTTGTACTTTACAGATGGTTGGCGTTACTTGTGGACAGCAGAAACGTTGGCAGTGTGGATAGGCTTCTGTGCAACACACCTAATTCACATCATCATGGATAAGCTAATTTGACAAATTCCAGAAAAAGACTATAATATAGTCACCTAAAAACAAAGGAGAAATGAAATGGCAAAGAAGATGTTGGTGAGTTTTATATTGGACGAAACAGGCTCAATGCAGAGAGTAAAGGGGCAAACTATTTCTGGCTTCAATGAATATGTAAACACACTGAAGTCTGGAGATAGTGCTAATGATATTCAATTTACTCTAACTAAGTTCAACAGCGAGAAAGTGGAAGTAGTCCACACTGCCGTTTCGCTGAACGAAGTGGACAAGCTAACAGAGAATACCTACCATCCTGGTCATCTGACGCCCCTATACGATGCGGTTGGACGCACTATAGCCTCCATTAGCAAGAAAAAGCGCGTCTTAATAGTCATTCAGACAGACGGAGCAGAAAATGCTTCTCAGGAATATACTCGCAAGGACATTTTTGACCTGATAACTGAAAAAAAGGCTAAGGAATGGACGTTTGTTTTCTTGGGGGCGGATCAAGATGCGTGGGCAGCAGGACAAGCAATGGGTCTAGACAAGGGCAACGTGATGAGCTATGCTAGTGCAGATACTCACGGGGCACTCCGAACTCTCGCGACGGCAACAATGAGTTACGTAAGTCGTGATGGCGCAAAGACGGCTAGTTTCTTTGTAGATGATGGCGCATTGAAAACCAAACAGTCAAGGAGGGAAATATAAGGTGATTCTAACATATATACGATGTTTAAGGACAAAGCGCACAAAATCAATCTGTATTGCTGGCATGGAAGGTTATTTTGAGGGCATAAATGAAAAGACTGGAAAGCACAGGGTTGTTGTTTATGACTTGGTTGGCCCTTGCGGGCCATTTGATTTAAGTGAAGAAGATTTTGCCGTTATTGGAAAGGAAGAATTCAAAGCGTTGCGAAGGAAGTGGACTGCGAAGATGACATCAGCATGATAGATGCCTACGTTATGACAAGGAGAAATTCCCAACGTGGGGAAAAGTAACTGAAAGGAGTAACCGTGAAAATCACTCAGAGCTTTGTATTTGCAGTTGGTGCGGCAACACTGTTTACCTTTGGTTGTCTGCAAGCAATGTCTGGGGAGTTCCCAGAAGCTCAATGCTTTTTCTTGGCTGCAATAGCATGGATATTATTTGCTAGAGAGCTAAGGCAGCGGGCAATCTAAATGATAACTGAAAGGATGCCAGGTGACTGAAACTACTATAAAGCAACTCAGACAGAGAATTATGCGTATATGGACTGAACCGTACAAGTCTCATGCCAAAGAACTCATGGCTGATGCCATGATGGACGTAATGCGTTGGCCTCAATTTACACATGAAATTATCAATGATTTACACCAAGTGTTACTTGCTACAGAGAAGGCCATGGACAACCAAGAACCTATCTGAAAGGAGAAAGTATGGCAAAGTATAGAAAGCGACCTATTGTTATTGAGGCAGAGCAGTGGTTTCCAGGTATTGAGATAGAAGGTGTTCATACAATTTCAGGAGCCAGTCATGGAATTATTCGTACACTTGAAGGCAAAATGGATGTAATGCCAGGCGACTGGGTTATTACTGGTATACAAGGTGAAAAGTACCCGATTAAAGATGACATCTTTGCATTAACCTATGAGCCAGTTTGACAAATTCCCGACGTGGGGAAAACCGTAAGGAGAGATGTGGTTAAGGTTAAAGTTTATTGTGGTCTTTATATAGGCACTTCCCATTGGCACGGAACAGAATCCTACGAGCCAGATGAATGTTACTACGAAGATGTCATAGAAGTAGATGATGATGAGTGGCTTGAAGGAACTGTCTGTATAGAATGTCCTGCATGTAAGGGCGAGCTTTCTCAAAGTAACTACCATTTCAGCTTAGTTACACGCGGCAAGCCCAGACCAGACTACTTTCATCCAGTAGACGTAGCTATTCTTGGTGGAGACCCCTCCCTCTAAAGCGGGTGGTGGTGTAGTCAGGTAGCATCCTACATTTGACAGATTTGTACTTTTGTGCTATAATTATGCAAAGCATTGGATGGAGGTACGAATCAATGAAGAAATATGAACATCTAAAAGCTAAGGCAAGGTTTTTGCGAAAGCGTGATGGCGTATCATTAGGGGAGCTTGTCAAAATGCTATCTATGCCAAAAACAACCGTATATTATTGGATTAAAGATTTACCATTACCCCATAACCAAGTTACTGAAAAGAGGAGGTTGGCTGCGAAGCGTGCTGGCATAGCATCCAAGCGCAAGTATAAAAAGTTGCGACAAGAAGCATATGATGCAGGGGTATCCATGATAGACGAACTAACCCAAGACCCCACCTTTAGAGACTTTGTTTCTATGTATATTGGTGAAGGTACTAAAAAGGGTCGCAATACTGTCGCGGTGTGTAATTCAGATCCAAGTGTAATTCAGTTGTGTATCTATTGGATAAGGCAACTAGCAAACCCTGAGCGTCGTATCGGGTTTGAGTTACAACACTTTGAAGACCAAGATGTAGAAAGCCTACGTATATTTTGGGCTGAAAAGGTAGGCACTAAGCCAAGCAATATCAACCCACGACTAAAGACTTCAAGCGGCAAGCTGTCACGAAGGAATTGGCGTAGCAAGTATGGTGTAATGACGGTGCGAGTAGGCGACACTTACCTGCGCGCTAAACTAGAAGCATGGATGGATTGGATAAAGGGGCAGTGGCGAAAGAACGCCAGTTTAAATCCTGTCCACCCGACACGGGACGGTGAGCGTAACTAGGTAACGCATCTGGCCGTGACCCAGAAATATTGGTGGTTCAAGTCCACCCCGTCCCTCCATTGCGCGATGGCAAGCCGCGCTGTAGTGTAAGTAGTTGGCCGCCAAAGGCTGCGGCGGCGTTGCGCTTAAACACGAGAGTTCGGATGGCTGGTAATACTGGCCTGTAACTCAGCGGAAGAGTATCCGTCTTATAAGCGGAAAGTCATTGGTTCAAATCCAATCGGGCCTACCTACGACGCCAGTAAACAACTGAAATGAAAATATGCTAAATTTGACAAGAATTCAATTTTGTGGTATAATATGTGTGGTAATAAAGACTAATGGCTCCAGCAAGCCAACTCACGCAAGCATAACATAGGCACTTTCTCTCCAGTGCCGACTGTAAGCCGCACCTCTTGCTTGCGTGAGGAATGCTGGTCGGCATTAGTCGGTACTGTAGAGAGGGTGTCTGTTTTTTTGATAAGAACAATTGCATATCGTATCAAACACGGTACGGTGCGAGAACGTGTAAAAAAGCACCCTCTGGACGATGGTTTGCTAATGCCTACTGCTGTTGATCCTGCTCACCACAGGGGAGGTAAGGGCAAGAACCTCCAGACATGACAAACTGGAGACCCGTAAGCAGGCTAGGGGTTGACTACCCTGTAAGTCCTGGAAAGCTGCTGAAAGGCAGTAGCTCGTGACCTGTTCCGAACCACTCCGAAAGGCTATCAGTAAGCCGACGAAGAATAGTGGAGGAGCCCGCACAGTGGGGAAGTAATTCCGTAGGTGATATAGGAACCGGGGCCTACAACTAATGTGCGAAGCAAGAAAGATACTGACGTAAAACCTCTTTCTTTGAACTATTGGTGGAGTCTAGGAGCCTTAGTCTCTTTGCGTCTACTCACTTTTAGTCTTAGAAACCAAGTAGTGACTTCTCTTACTCAACTGCACAACTGTCATCAGGTTAGTCACAACACAACACTTGCTTAAGAGTTCTTAGTTGCTTGAATGTAAGTTAAAACCTCTAATAATGCATGAAGGTAGCTTGTTCTTAGTTAATTGCGCGTAATTGAAAACCTCCTAATAAGAACCTTCGCTGTGTGAAATAGTACGCTTCAGTCAGATGCCTTCTTATCAGAAAACTTAAAGCCTTTGCTAATTGAAGTGGTAGAAGGAAAAACTCTGATTTGACAAATTCCCAAGAGTGTGCTATAATACTTGAAATGAAAGGAGTGGTTATGAAATGGTGGTCTGGGCTGTACAAGACTGATCGCGCCAAAGAAGTAACAGCAAGGGTAGTTAACTTGCCAGGCCAGCCTGAGCTTAAGGTTGTGGGTGATGTATATGAAGCTGGTTTAGGTGATTTGATTTATGAGTATGTTTCTAGGTTGACGGTGCCTTGGTGGAAACGTATGCAGTATCCTTTTAGACGTACCGCACTGAGGTCTATTCGCGAGAAGCTAAATGCAATAACTGTATTGGAGTGGACTGAGTAGTTGATGGCATTATTAGAAAGGGAAGGGGTGTAGTGCAATATCAGTTTAGTTATAGGTGTAGGCGGTGCGGCGTGGTTTTTGGTGATGCCACTACAAGAAATAAGCAAATTGCCGACGAAGCGCTTTCCACGGCCTTGGCTACTGGAAAATTTATTGGGTGCGGTGCGGCTGTTTACAAGGAAACAGCGCATTTTTGTAAAGATGGTGGACGCGGGGTGGCTGATATTATTGGCTATGACGTGAAATAATGCAAATTGACAGACAAGAGAGAGTGTAGTATAATATATCTAGTTTAGAAGGGAGAGCTGAGAGTGACGGCTACTGATTGGCAAATTGGTGCAGTAAGGGCACTAGGGGCAAGGGTGACCAGGGCAATTGAGCAAATTGAGGACGATTCCGTGGAGGTATCAGCTATATCTCTGCTATCATTGCTACAAGATGTAGAGGGGGCGTTCTCTGCTATAAGTGCTATGTGGGCTGTAGAGACAGACTGTATGGGAAATTCCTGAAAGTGTAGTATAATATCTACTACAGAAAAGAGTCGCATGAATGTGGTAATAGATGGTGTGAAGTATGTGCCCGCAAGAGAAGTAGTTGTAAATAGTGAAATGATATTGCGTGCGTTAATAGAGTGGTGGTGGGGAGATACTTCTGATAAGGATGTGGGGTGGCTTGAAGATAGTGCAAAGTCACTAGCCCTTTTCGTTACGGATAGTTATACAGAAGATGAATACGCTCATACTGTGGCAGAATTCGTGGACAGTTTAGCAGAACTACAGTAAAATTCCCAACGTCGGGAAAACAAAGGCTTGCCTTATTAGAAAAGCTTACAACCTATACTAGCTGAAACTATGGCAAGAACGCAACTTGACAATTAAGAGAGAACGTGATATAATTACTGCACTAAAAAATATGGAAGGAGAAGTCGTGACGCTAGAATGGTTAATTCAGCAAGCTAGAGATGAAGGAAAGTATCTTTATTGTAGTTATCAAAATTTGTGGTTTAGTCCAGATGAACTGGAACAAAGTAATAAGGAAGGTCGGTTTAGATGGGGTGCGGTGAATTGGGTTCTTAGAAGTCCTGATGAAAGGCTTGAAGAAATGTATAAGTCTGTTGAATATCACAACAGAGAAATTAGAGCGATGAAAAGCAAGATGGATAGTATAGCTCGCGTTTTTAGCGGCAGCAGAAGCCAATTTGATGATGTAGAACCACGATAAGGCATCCTTTAAGGAAAGGTTGTGAGTTAGGAAAGACTGAAAGGAAGCTAATGAAACTATTCAAGAGATATAAGCCAAAAAGGTTAGACATAGGCAAGCCACCAATTCGTTATTGTACACATTGCGGCAAGAAATTGTACTGTTGGAGACACAGTGAATATGATTTTGAGACGGGCGATGAATTGGGGGCTGCTTATAACTACGAGTGTCATCGTTGTGGAGTAGAGTGGAGTTGACTTGTTTTCTTATTAGGGGGAGTAATGCAATACCTACCAGAACAAAATGTAGTAGTAATGACATTGTCTGACTTGGAACACTGCGGCTTTGACTATGAGGAGTTTAATAAAGAGTTGTATTTTAGTGGATGTGAGGCGGCAAACTGGCCCATAGCATTGCTTGTTAATTTTGCGGGTGGATATGTGGTGTCGCCAAATACGCCACCTGGACATCTAAGGCGTTACGAGAAGGCAAACGAGAAGTTTGAGATCATATTAGAGGCGGTTAAGGGAATGGATGTTGTTAGTTATGAATAGGAATTCCCGATGTTGGGAAAATTAAAAAGGAAAGGAGAACAATGACTACAGACGCAAAAATATTTTGCAACATGATTATGCCTGATAGAACCAAAATATGTCCTCGGTGTGGTGGTAAAATGTGGGAACATTCAGGAGATATGGTGTGGTGTTTATCATGTTGTCTGTGGGGATGGCTACCGATACCAAGTTGATAGCATTATTAGAAAGGGTTTGGCATGGATGAAGTTGCACTTGAGAAATTTCGAACACGATGGCGACGGTGGCTTGGCAACAAGACACGAGTGGATAAGCCCTATTGGGTGACCCTTCTTGATAGCAATTTCGTTACTTGGGTGGGTATAGTGTTTGACGATTGTGGCTTTGAGTATCATGGAATATCATGGAAAACAAGGCGTGGGCAAGTAAAGGTGCAATATCTCAAAGCAATTAACAACGCAACGATGCGGCACTTGTATCAACTGGACGAATTGTATGTAACAGATAAGTTCTCATACTAGATTGGTTCACGAAGAGGAGTTGAATTCCTGACGTGGGGAAAAGAGGTGAGACGTGAAATTGAAAGGTAAAATTCCGATCATAACAAGGTGTTGGCCACAGTGTCCGTTTGAAGTCACAGACCGATGCAATGCGCCACATCATAAATGTAGGCTCGCCCACAAGAGCCTTGATCCTATGAGTATGATTATTCCGGATTGGTGTCCATTACCAGATGCAAGCAAGTTGATAGCATTATTAGAAAGGGAGGAGAATAATGATACCAAGAGTAAGGTGTGAAGTAAGCAAGTGTGTGTACAATGGTGAGGCTGTCTGTAATCGTGGCTTTGCAAGCATTACGCTAAAAGAGGACGGTTCTTTTCACTGCTTGCAGACAGAGTGGAAGAGAGTAACGGTATTGTGGGATGATTTGAAACAGTTACTTGATGCCATAGATAAGTATTGGCCCGTCTTTCCAAAGATCACAGTGGTTAAGGAGCGACTTAGAGAGGCCGTTGATGGGGTGGCGTAATGATAAGGATTGAATTGCGAAGACCGCTTATGGCTTTTCATGCAAAGAGAATTGTCGAGAATGAATTTGGGACCGTAAGCAGCTTGGAGCAAATGGAGGCCGCATTAGAGGGGAATTGGGAGGTTAGGCCAATTGATCTTTAAGGATGTATGATAATGGAATTTAGTGAAAGTAGTGCAGCAGTAGGATATTCAAAGTGGCGGTCGGTTTCAGAGCTTCCTTTAACGAGGCTTGAAAAAGAGGCAGTATTAGAGCTGTTTGCAATGAAACTCTGGTATATCCTTGAAGAAGGCAGTGGTGATCCTGACTGGCATCATAAAAGCTACGACCCACTGGTTATTGAGGATAACGAAGCTCATAGTTACGTTTTCAGGTTAAGCGAGCAAGGTGGAAGGCATCATAAATTTGATACACTAGAAGGACTTGAAGGGAAGCTGGTAGAGGATGCGATAAGTCGTATCAAAAACATGCTTGAAATGAGAAAATGCTAAATTTGGCAAAAATTGAAAAACGAGTATAATATATCTATATTAGAAAGGATGAGACATGAAGTTAGCCATTATTGGTGGCTCTGGGCTTGAAGACTCAAAGGTGTTTATGTACAGGAAAGAGGTTGTCATTGACACGATATATGGTAGGCCGTCGTCTTCCATTGTGCAGTGCAGTGTAGGCAACCATGATGTTTTATTTCTGTCTAGGCATGGTGCAAAGCATACACTGAGCCCATCAGAAGTGCCATATCGTGCTAACATTCACGCTCTAAAAAGTAGCGGTGCAACTCATATCATTGCAACAACAGCATGTGGTTCATTGAAAGAACATATTCATCCTGGAGACTTTGTAATTCCAGATCAATTTATAGATGCCACGAAGCAAAGAACGTCCACATTTTATACCTCGTTTGAGAAAGAGATGGTACATGCTCCAATGTCTGATCCGTTTGATGAGGGCTTAAGGAATATCCTGCGGTACGCATGTCGGGGCTTTCGCGGACATTATCTGGGTGCAATAGTAACCATTGAGGGGCCTCGCTTTTCAACTAGGGCAGAGAGCAGAATGTTTCAGAAGTGGGGTGCAGACATTATTGGAATGACGACTGCAACGGAGTGTGCATTAGCTAACGAGGCTGGTATTCCTTATGCGGCGTTAGCAATGGTTACTGACTATGACTGCTGGAAAGAGGGAACATCTGTGACTGCGGAAGCAGTGTTTGAAACTTTCAAGCAAAACAAAGAAAAGGTTGTGAAGGTGTTGGAAAGGGCCGTGGAAAGAATATATGATAACGAACACGAAACTACAGTGGCATACCGTAAGCATTTCCAGAAAGGGGAGTAATGAATATCGTTGAGCGCATTAGATATAGATGGAAGTATTGCCGTGACCCATTACCTGGAGAGGTTGAACCTGTCCGGTGTGGGCCTTACTCGGCTGAGGTGATTTGGGCCTCACCGATTATGGATAGGGAGCACCATATTATCTTGCGTAGGTTTCGTGGCTTAATTGGCTATGGCCCTGGCTGGACACTTTGGAGTGCGTTTTGGAATTGGTGTTTGCCTGTGGTTATTGTGTTAGTTGGCGTTGCGGTTCTTATTGTGTATTCCGTGACAACAGGGGTGTTCATGCGCAGGGTTTTATGCCAGTGACTTATCTAGGGGCGGCGGGGATATGAGGATTAGAGAAGATTATATAGCTTCAGGCATTACGGTTGAGGATGAGTCTGGATGTGCAGTAGCGAAGTTCTTCTATAGGCGTGGTTCACTTAGTGATGCTGCGGAGTTGGCGGCGTTGTTTATAGCTACAGTGAAAGAAAAGCCTGAGCGCATAATGAGCGGAGAGTATTCAAAACGTATGTGGGATGCAATTAACACTGCTGAAACGGTGGAAGACTTGCAGGACGCATTATATCTTGTTTGTTGTCGATTGCAGGAATTGGAAAGTCGCATTTCCAGAAAGGATAAGTAATGAGTGAAAACAGACGGAAGGGTTATCGTGGGGGTTCAGTTACGTGTGAAATAAGTGAGCACTTAAACGATCTGAAGGTTTTCGATGATAATAGCTGTTATCCAGTTGTGGTTATTCCTAACGCTTTCATTGATGAATTCATTAGTGCGTTACAGAAGCACATGTCGTCTGAAGGAGATGGGCAGACTTTCACTATTGATTTTGAAACGGGGGAATTGATGTTGTGAGCTTCAGTAAGAGCAGCGGGAACACGTATGGGTGGGGTAATGCGAACTAAGAGTTATGAATTTTCAAGGGAGTGTGTGGACTGCGGAGAGATAATTGGTCGTAGGGCAACTAGGTGTAGTTCTTGTGCGGCTAAGGCTAGACAGAGGAGCGGCGCTTATGACAATTCATATAATAGCAAAGAGTACAGGCAGAAAAAATCAGATGAATTAAAAGCTAGATGGAAAGACGGTGTTTATGATGGCGTTTTTGATGAGGAGTGCTTACGCAAAAGAAGTGTGGGGTTGAAGGCTGCTCATGCACGAGGGGCTTTTGCTGGTGAAGGATGTCTTCGGAAAATTAGTGAGGGGTTAAGAGCTGCACACGCACGCGGTTGTTATGATGGTGTTTTTCAATCTCCTACTTCTATTGAGCTACAGGTGGCAGCCGCTTTGGATATTATGGGCATTGAGCATAAATCGCAATATCGTCCTGATGGATATGGCCGAATCTATGATGAATTCATACCACCCAACATATTAGTTGAGGTGCAAGGTGATTACTTTCACTCTGATGAACACTTTCCGGGTATTGAAAAGAGAGATGCGGAAAAGGCGCTGTGGGCAAGAGATAATGAGTATAACCTAATTGCAATTTGGGAGCATGAAATAAAGGAGGGGGGAGCGTGGTCTGTAGTACAGGAGAAGCTAGGGGGGCGAAATGAGCCTTAACAAGAGCAAGGGTGGGATGTATCCGTGGCTTCAATTTACTTGGAACCCAATAGGCGGTGAGTGTCCGTTAGCTTGTTCCTATTGTTTTATGAAAAGATTCAAGATGGGAGAACTCACTCTTAGAAAGCACTTCTTAAAGGATAACTTAGCCAATAGGGGAACGGTCTTTGTGGGTTCGTCTTGTGATATGTGGGCAAAAGAAGTGCCAAGTGAGTGGATAACAGAGGTTCTGGATTATTGCTCTGGGTTTACGGGAACAAGTTTTCTTTTCCAAAGTAAGAACCCTGAGAGATTTCAGAACTTTGTCTTTCCAGAGCGTACTATACTTGGCACAACCTTAGAATCAAATAGGCATTATCCAAAAGTCTCTCAAGCACCTAGCCCTTGGGAAAGATACTCTGCTATGCACTATTTACATGTTAAGGATATTATGTTGAGCGTTGAGCCCGTACTGGACTTTGACTTGGATGAATTTGTATCGTGGATTAGAAACCTTGCGCCAGGGTTTGTTTCTATTGGTGCAGACAGCAAGGGCCATAAGTTGCCAGAGCCTTCCAAGGAGAAAGTGTCCGTCTTTATAGGCCAGTTAAGGCAGTTTACAGACGTGAAACTAAAGCAAAACTTGAAGCGATTGGGAGTACCTGTAATATGAAACTTAAAGAGATGATACGCTTGGTGCCTGGATTCCCTACGTCGGGAATTTTATATCGCGATATAACTCCACTGTTGGCTGACGCAGAGGCTTTCAACTCCGCTGTAACCTCGCTATCCATACATTATGTTTATGAAGATATAGATGTGGTTGCGGGTGTTGAGGCGAGGGGGTTTATTTTTGGTGCAGCAATTGCATACCAACTGGGTGTTGGGTTTATTCCTATCAGGAAAGAGGGCAAGTTGCCTTTCACAACTGAGTCGGTAACATATGATTTAGAGTATGGAAGTGCAATGTTAGAAATACACACAGATGCCATTAAGGAAGGTGAAAGGGTTCTGATAGTGGATGATGTGCTGGCTACTGGTGGTACGTTACGTGCGGCTGCTGCTCTAGTAGAGAGAATGGGTGGTGTAATTGTTGGTGCATGTGTGCTTGTTGAGATAGCTGAACTAGAGGCGAATGTTGGTGGCGTAGAAGTATTTTCTCTTATCAGTTCAGTAGGTAATGTAAAGTGGTGAGGTGAAACATGAGCAAGTTTTGGATATTGGCAGCTTGGCATAAAAAGATATGTGAGACTTCGGTGTTTCTGCTAGATGAGGACTGTTTGAGTGCTGCTGGTTTTGACACTGAGTTTCAAGCAGATGAGCTAAAGAACTACTACTTTGGGTCCAGCTTTGGCAATATGGATGTGGTTGAATTGGTGGTGGTGTCTGGCAACTTAGAAGCATTGCCATTGGAATTCGAGTTACGGCCTGTTTGACATGGCTGACAGATGTACTTCGTGCGGCTATTGTGAAGGCTCTGATGGTGAATGTCGTTATTGGAAAAAACCAAAAGAGGAAAAGAGTGACACTGTTAAGAAAGTGCCAGCAGTGCAACAATAAGTTTTATAGCTCTGATAGCAGGAACGTCTTGTGTGAGGACTGCTCGATTTGTTTCAACTGCAATGGCACTGGTAAACTTCTATGTCCGATATGTAGCGGCACTGGTATGAGCACTATTGTGTTCGGAGATCAGGCAATTAAGTTGCTTTGTGTTTCTTGTGAAAAAGGTTGGGTTGCTTGTCCATATTGCAAAGGAGGAGGGTAAGATGATAACAAAGAGGCATGAGTTTGATAAGGATGAGGTGTGGAACATTTTATTGGAACATCTTGTTAGCGAAGGCATTTGTGATGTTGATGCTCTTCACTGCGGCACTTGGTGGGGCGATGACTTTTCTATAACGGTGCAGTGGGATGAGCTGCCTAAATGTAATGTGTGTGGAAAGCTGTTATCGGATGAAGAGTGTGAGGTGCAGAAGAGGATGGATATTTTTATGGACTGGTTGATGTCTGACACATTTTACGATGAGCTTGAGGAAGATGACTAGATGTCGGTATTGCCAGACAGTGAAATAACTTGGTGGGTGCAAGAAGGTGTTAAGCGGGGTAAGTATCGGAAAAGGGGGTAGTAGTGGCAAAGAGGCCGAGGGAATGTAAACGGTGCAGAGGGTTAGGAAAGCTGCCTTGTAGAAGTTGTATTGCTTACGGTGGACATTATGACAAGTGCAAAGCGTGTGGTGGAACGAGGTGGGTGCCGTGCGGCAGTTGTAATGGAGAGGGGGAAGTAAAATGAACGTGAGAACTGGTAGCGGTTTTGTTGAAGTGATAGAGTGTCCTCATTGCAAGTACCTGGTTTATTGTAATGATATGATTTATGATGAGGCTGGCGGGCTTTTGTTTTGCCGATTCTGTCAAGCTGGAATATATGCAGAAAGAGGGATTATTGGGGGCGTTAAGGTTGAGTGGGCAATGACTCCAACCGAACGAGTTGATGCTATATGTGACGCGATGGGGAGGAACTACTTTGCTCGTGATAATTTAGAAGTGCGCGACATACTAAGAGATGCCATACGTGCAGACAGAGGAACGGCGACGGCGTTTTTGAAGAGGGAGGTTAAGTGAAACTAAGAACAGATTATGCGGTCTACAATATTGAAAAGTGTCCTGTTTGTGAATACTTAGTTTACTTCAGTGATTTAATAACTGATAGTGACGGTGTACTTTGTAGGTTTTGCAGAGATGAAAAGAGGGCTAAAAGAGAAAGAGAACTTGCTAGAAGTGTTGAGATTAGATTACCAGTGGTAATTGAATGGTCAATGATGCTAGGGGAACGCCTTTCTGAAATAGAAACAGAAATGCACAACAACCATTTTTATCCTTTAGGTGAGACAAAGCGCAGTATAATACTAGAGGCTATTCGTGCAGATAGGAGAACAGCTAAGGTTAGGATGTCCTATGCGGGAGATGGTCGGTGAATGTAATAGCTTGTAATTTTGCACAAGCTCATTTATATGCACTGGAGCTAGTTCTAGTACACGGTGATGATATTCCTACTGACTATGACAAACCAGACGAACCACCGTCAAAAGATATGCCACTAGCGATTGAAGTGCAAGAACCATGGAACCCGCCTATTTTCTCTAAGTGTGTGTGGGATGATGCTAGAGGTTTATTGGCATATAGAGATGAAGTGTTGCATGGAACGCATGATCATCTTGCAGGCGTGCTGAGCTACACTTACCACGATAGGTTTAAGGCGCAAGAAAAAGCTATGCTAGATGAATTGAGGCGCAACCGTTATTCCAGAAGAGCGCAAATGATTACTTGGATTCCTGAAGTAGATCAGGGCAGTGAGCATCCGCCTTGTTTCCAGAGGGCGTGGTGTCGTGTGCGGAATGGCAAGCTAGACTTTCATTCTCACTGGCGGTCGAGAGACATGCTTAAGGCGTTTGGCTCTAACGTCTTTGCATTTGCTCATTTACATAAGAAGTATGCCGATGAGTTGGGGTTTTCAGTGGGTGTTTATCGCGAGTTTATTGACAGCGCTCACATCTATGGTAGAGATATTGAGTATGCCAAGAATGCAGTTCAAAGGCCACTAGCGAAAATGGAGTGGCCCTTAGAGGAGATACTAAAAGATGCCAAAGTGTAAGAAGTGCAATAAAGAATTTCATGCTGGTCTCTATGCTGACCTTCCCTGCAATTGGGAATATGAGTATTGCACTGATGCGTGTTGGATTGCTTCAGAGGAATATGATTTAGCCATTGAAGAGTGGAAAGCCATAGGTTCGTACTTGGAAAATAGTGAGTTGAAGTCACTTCGTCGCTTGCTGGAAGATAAAGATTTTATTGTCATAGGCTTGTCTTTATTGGATGATTATGGCGTATAAACACATACGTGAAAGGATAGGGTATGGATTGGAAAAAGGGCATGTTGTTGAGTGAGTTGATTGAGCACCTAGAAGGGCATGGGGATAGGTATGGTGATATACCAGTCCACGTTAGGTTGCATGGGAGTACATATCCAGTTTGCAAAGAAGGTATTGGAATTACCGTAGTTAAACCGAAGGACAGTTTTGTTAATTGGGATATGTATATTTTACTAGAAAGCTAGGTGGTTATGGGAAAGTGTAAGAAAAAGCAACCATTTGGAATGTTTTACGATACATTAGACACATTATTAACTGTTCCTTTTACTATTCCTTTTGTTATACCTGTGTGGAAGTGTGAGTCTTGTGATTACATGAATGAAGTTGGGCTAGTTGAGTGTAAGTTTTGTGGCGCAAAGATACCTGATGAGTTTTGTGATAAATATCAGATTGAGATAGAGGGGCTGTAATTGACTCATAAGCACTTGAAAGCTGGTTGGTATATCAACTTGAAGGGTAAAAAGGTGTGCTATTGTCGCAGTGGGTGGGAAAAAAATTACGCGGCCTACCTAGATTGGCTTGTTTCTTTAGGGGAAATTAAGGAGTGGGCATACGAGGAGGATGAGTTTGAATTCCACAATATCTTGAGGGGCACGAGGTTTTATAAGCCGGACTTTAAGATATGGGGATTGGATGGAAACGTAGAATATCACGAAGTAAAGGGATATTGGACTGCAAAGGCGAAGACTCAGGTAAAGCGGTTCAGAAAGTACTATCCTGAAGAGAAGTTGGTAATAATTGATGCAGAAGCTTATAAGGCAATTGCCGAGAAGAGTGCCTTGATACCGAGATGGGAGTGATATGAAAAGAGTATTTAGCACAGAGGACTGGTCGGGCTTTCTAGGTAGTTATTACAGGGGCTTTTCAGTACGTGATATTCTACAAGAACTAATGAAGTGTAATAGCTTAGGTAACTTTGATCTTGTATTGGAACAAAAGCCTCCATGTTCTCATAAGGGGTGTTATCATCACGTTAAGCATCCTTGCGAGGAGTGTGGTAGGCTACATGGGGGTTTGCCAATAGAGTCACTAGAAAGAGGGAGGTAGGATAGATATGACGGAACGGATAGCTCTTGTTGCTGCGGTAAGCCTGGTTGTAATGGCGGCGTGTTCTTTTTGGATAACTATAACTTTGATAGAGATACGCAATATACTGGACAAGTAGTTTCTCCACACGTTGGGAAAAACGCAAATGAAATTTACTTTGATATGGTTATGGGGGCGGGATGGATGAAAAACAGTTTTTGGACAAGTGGGGTGGACAACTTAAAGTTCTGACTGAAGAAGAGTGGTGGTACTTTGTTCCAGTGGTTCCAAGATAATTGAAGGTGACTTGGTAACAATAGACATATTCCTTGACGGTTTAATGGATACGATTTTGCGGCAAAAGGGTGAAGATGAAGTATACAATGATATGGTTATGTGAAGCGTGGCCTATTTATAGGGGTTATGTAAAGCAACGTAGGTGGCGCAAGGCTAGGGAGTACATGGCTGGTTATATTTCACCGATGCGTGAACACTTGACTTTATCCGAACTGTTAATAGCAAGTGGTGCACTGAGTACTTTTTAACAATTCAATTATAGCACATTAACAATAAAAAAGGGGGTATTAAGTGCTAAGTCCGTCTGCAACAGAAGTGTTTCAAAAGTATCTAATACGTGATATGGATGGTAATGTCACTGAAACGATAGAAGAGTCTTTCCAAAGGGTAGCTTGGAATATAGCACAAGAAGATGAACAGCCAACAGTGTTTTATCAGGAACTCTTAAGCGCAATGATGGGCTTAGAACTTGTACCAAATAGGCCCGCGTGGTTTGGTTTAGGGCGACCTACTGGTTTAACGAGTGCTTGCACGGTAATAGATATTCAGGATGACTTAGGTAGAGAAGAAGGCTCTATCTTGCACTCACTAAGAGATATTGGAATGATACAGCAAGCGGGCGGTGGTGTGGGTCAGAACTGGTCTCGGCTAAGACCGAAGGGTTCAATAATTTCCAGAACTGGTGGAAAGTCTACAGGGCCGTTAGGATTCCTTAAAGCATATAACGAGTTCTTGAAAACCATACAGCAAGGTGGTATGTTGCAGGGCGCTAACAATGCAGCAATGATAGTAACACATCCTGACATAGTAGAGTTTATTAGACTGAAACTGGACGAAAACGCACTAACTCAGTATAACACTAATGTTATGCTGACAGATGATTTCATGCAAGCGGTGATAACTAATACTGACTTTGATCTGGAATTTAATGGCAAGGTATATTCTACCGTGAAGGCAACGGAAGTCTTTGAAGAGTTGACTAACGCGATATTTGTTAATGGTGGTGTAGGAGTACAGTTTTATGATACGGTACAGAGAGGAAATACCGTTCCTAGAGACGGGGAATTAGTGTCGTCGAACCCTTGTCAGGAAATTTGGGGGAAAAGTGGGACGTGCTGCAACTTGGCTTACATCAACCTCGCTAAGATGGCTATAAAGGGTAAGGTTGATTGGAGTAAATTAGAATACTTGACAAGGCTAGGAGTGTGTACGCTAGACAATCTCATTGAGGCAAATAAATACATCACTGAAGTGCCCAGACTAGAAAAGCAAGCCAAATTAACAAGGCGTATAGGTCTTAGCATTACGGGGCTCGCCGATATGTTAATAAAGCTAGGTGTCGTCTATGGTACGGAAGAGTCATTTGACATAGCGGGGCAAGTTCAAGAGTTTATCATGTATCACGCGATGGATGAGAGTGTGAACTTAGCACAAAAGCGTGGATGTTTTCCTGTTATAGACAAGAGTGTTTTTGACAATGACAATTTTGCCTTTATTGCGCCGGAACCTATTAGTCCATTTGTTGTGAACTTAGATAGGCCGCTTGTTGATTGGGAGCGTCTTGTTGGAAGAATTAAGGAACATGGTATCAGGAATTGTGGAGTAACTGCTATAGCACCTGGTTCTTTTGCATCAGATACAATGGGTACGGAGGGATATGGATGTGAACCGATATTTGCATCTGAGTACAAAAGAAACAGAAAAGACAGCGATGACGAGTGGTGGTCGCAGGATAACCATAGTGGTTTGAAGGATAGTCCTGTGTTTATAGCGGCGCATGATGTTGCACCTAACGATCACTTAATGATGGTGGCTGCATTACAGATGTTTGTAACCGAGTCTATTTCCAAGACGGTTAATTTACCTAGTGAAACTACTAGAGATGAAATAGGTGAATTGGTTAAGAGGGCGTGGCTGTTGGGCATTAAGGGTGTAGCTTTTTATCGGAAGGGGTCTAGGGGTGTTGAGGTGTTAGAGTGCAAGCAGTGTCAGATAATGGGGCAAGATGGTACAACAGAAGGGTCATGTGGTATCTAGTTATGTCATCTTGTGGGAATTCAAATGGATGTTAGCGGCTAGAGTCAAGGTTGAATCTCTCTTTCAAGAAGTGATGCAAGATTTGGGTCATAGAAAGTGGAAGCTGCGATGGACGCTGACAGATGCTTATTGTTGGCGATTGGATAGGATAATAGATATTTGCCTGAGTGGTTCTTTGGTGAGGTGCGAACAGACATTGCTTCACGAAATAGCTCATATTGATGTGGTTGAATCTTTTGGCAATCAACACACCTTGCGCTTTTGGAACCACTTACAATATCTTGTTCAAGAATATCTTGGGATGGGTTTAGATATGCACCAAACAAGGATGGCAGAAATATATTGTCCAGGGTTTGTAGGGTGACGTTTAGTTTCTAGTGAGGGGAGCAAATGGCACAGAGAGGAAGGCCAAAAGGTAGTAAGAACAAGCCAAAGCCGACTATAGATGGTGTTCCGTATTCCAAGATAAAGAAGATGCGCAACCTTAAGGGTACGTGGAGCTTCTTTAGTTGTGACACTAGAGAGGCGTTTATTGCTGCCAAAATAACGGACGGCGAGATGGCTGCATATATTAGCGGGAGTATGGAAGATAACGCAGCTATTAGAAAAGAAAAGATGGAAGAAGCGACGGAAGCGGTAGAGAGGTTTGAGGCTACGGAGGGAGACTGGAAAGAAAAGATAGAGGCAAATGTCAAGGAACTTGAGTTACAAATAGCTAATAAGGTTGCGTGGTATCTGGAGGACTTTGAGGTTCCGGTAGGGCCAGATGAGGACAACCTAAAGAACTTAGCGGCTGCACAACTGCGCCTGGAAAAGATAAACGCTACGCGGCTTTTTGAGATGGCAAAGCCCGTGGAGATGCAGACAACGAAAAGTGCGCGAAGTATTTTTTCCGACTTAGCTGACGAGGAGCGTGGCCTATTGGCCCAAATTCGCCTCTTACAAGGAGCGATGGGGTTAGATCGCCCCACAAGAGATCGTCGGGCTTCTGAGTCAACCGGGGTTGACAGAGTTCAAGCAATAGTAGCGGCAGCGAAGGAGTTCTTGTCTGAGGAGATTGAGGACATTTGCCATTGTGGTATACGAATCGCCTGGATTAGCGATTTCTTCAAAGAAGAGTCGTTTTTTTACAAAAAGAAATGTCCTCGTTGTGGCGAGACGATAATTTATGGGGAAGATTTCTAATGGGAAATAAAATAGATGAGGTTGGTAATCGTTATGGGCGGCTAACTGTAGTTGAAGAGTCTAATAAAAAGACAGGTCCGGGTATCATGTGGCTTTGTGCGTGTGACTGTGGGGGAAGTGTAATAACTCGTGGGACTAATCTTCGCTTTGGGCACACAAGAAGCTGTGGGTGCATATCACGTGAAGCTATTGATGAGACAGGTAATAAATATGGAAGGCTTCTTGTTATAAAAGAGGCCAAAAGGAATGTGCGGGGGGCCTTTTGGTTGTGCAGGTGTAATTGCGGAAATGAAACAGTTGTAGTTGGCGGGTCTCTTAGAAGAAGTGGTGGGACTCGAAGTTGTGGATGTTTGATGATAGAGACGACCGTGAAATCAAATAGTTTACCAGGGGGCGAATCTGGATTTAACAAGCTGTATGCTGGATACAAGAACAGTGCTGGCAAGAGGAAGTTATTGTTTGAATTGTCGCGTGAAGATTTTAGAAAACTGACTAAACAACCTTGTTGTTATTGTGGTGTTAATCCAACCCAGGTTTCTTATCGTAAGAGGGTGTATGGCTCAAATAGGTATATTTATAACGGGATTGATAGGATAGATAATGATAAGGCATACATGTTAGACAATGTTGTTCCGTGTTGTGGGCAGTGCAATATGGCTAAGGGTTCACTGTCAGTAGATGAGTTTCTATGTCACATGAAAAGAATTTATGACTATTCCATAAAGGATTCTTAGCATGGAATACAACTTTGATGGATTGACTACCGACGAGTTGGCTGCAATGTTTATTGATGTGGTGCGTGGAGGGTTTCGGGAAGACAAGGAATTCATCAGCGCATTAAAGGAAGAAATAGCCCGCCGCAAAGATGACGTTATGAGACTGGAGGAAGTATATGTGTCCTGAGTGTGGTAGCGAGTTAATTGTGGAGCCAGGGGTGATTCGATGTTCGCAGTGCGATTGGAAGTTTACCATACATGATGTTGCTTAAAACGAAAGGGGTTAGGTAAATGGATATAGCAGGACAGGTTGGTCAAGTTGAAAGACAATTAGGTTTGCTAAAAGAGGCCATAGTGATAGTTCCGGAGGCGTTAGGGGTCTTGGCGGGTCGTTTAACAAGCGTCCTTCAGACAGACGGCCTAGCAGTGGAATATGAGCCAGAACCCGTTAAGGAATTAGTTCCGTTAGCGAATCAACTACGAGATTATACTAATGCTGTAAATGAAATACATAAGATCATAAAGGCTATTACAAATCACTTGGAACTATAAGCAAGGAATATTAAAACCCGTGAGGGGTTGCCAGTGATATAGTTGGAATAACAACCTCTCACAATTGTAGCTATCTTTACCAGGAGATATCCATGAGTGGGGTTTCGATTGGTCAGTTGTTGACAGAGACAATTCCTGAGCCAACAAGAGTGATAGGATGGGATGAAGACATTCCCGCTGATGTGATGGAGGCTATGCGGAAAGGGGAAACTGTTACAGTGCTGGGAAAGGATGGTCAGCCCAGTCGTGTTATTTTGATGGATTACTTTGGGACAATTCGAGAGAGGTTGCTAAGGTGAGTAACAATCCTTCATAGTTAAAGCCCAGGCCCAGACCATAATTGTGGGGGGGGGGAATAGGTAGTGCTGAATTTACAGGACAGGTCGTTAATTGAACGGATGATTGCGGCTGCGTTAAAGTGTGTCATTGACAGTCATGGGCCAATAACTATTGAGAATAGGGCGTCTGCCGCCAAGCGTATTTATGGTATGTTAAAAGCATTAGCAAGAGGGCAGAGAGAAAATAAGTGATAGTGTATTGTGAAAAATGCCAGTTGCTATATGCTTCTCCTGAGAGACTTTTCTGGAACAACTGCGTGAGGTGTGAAGGCAAGCTGATAACCGAAGTGAGGTGTTGGCTGATGGTGATAGAAAGGAGTGATATGGACGTAGAACAAGCACTAAATTATCTGGAAGGCATGGTTGTTGAAGCGACTTGTATGGATGATGTTGCATGGGAAGCCATAGAGGTTTTAAGAGCGTTGTTGGATAAGTCGGCAGATAATTCCCAACGTCGGGAAAGTAAAGAGAGCTAATATGAGCAAGAAGTATTGGTTGTCTACAATATTGTTCACGGTAGTTGTGGTAGCGACAGGGGTGTGGGCAATTTACTATACAGTGTTTTGTGGTTGTTGTAAGTAGGGCTATGAACCATGGAAGATGCAATAAAAGACGCAGGGTGTTCCTATGGAACAATTAACACACAAATATCATATCCTGAAACAACGGGGACTGCTAATACCGTGATGGAAGTTAATAGGATAGTGCATGGTGACTGTTTAGATGCGATGAGAGGTATGGCGGATAATTCTGTGGACTTGGTGGTGACTGATCCGCCATACAACATCAAGAAGGCTGACTGGGACGATATTGATAATTACATCGCGTGGATTACTACTTGCTTACAAGAATGTCTGCGATTACTTACTCCGCGTGGCAGCATTTATGTAATGGCATCTCAACGATTTATGCCTTTTTTGTTTGTTGAACTGAGCAGGATAGCCATTTGGCGCAATACGATTATTTGGCACTATACCAATGGGCTAGGAAGTAATACTCATTTTAGTATGCGATATGAACCTATTATGTTCTTCAGCAAGACGGATGATTACTGTTTTGATGTAGATCCGTTGAGGACACAAGACTGGGCTCATAATAGGGGGTGTGAAAAGGGTTATCATCCAAAAGGCCGCAACCCTACAGATGTTTGGCAAATTCATAGGCTTGTTTGGAATAATTCTGAGCGGGTAGATCATCCTACACAGAAACCGCTAGAGCTTTTTAGTCGGATGATCGTAGTTAGTAGTAGCAAGGGTGACTTGGTATTTGATCCTTTTATGGGAAGTGGCACAACTGCCATAGCTGCTGAGAATTTAGGACGCAATTGGAAAGGTATTGAAAAAGAAGAAAAGTATGTGCAAATGGCAAACAACAGAATTGCAAAAGAACGACTAAGACGTAGCCAACTATTACTGGGAATGTAAATGCCTCTTGAAGAAAAAGCCAAAATTTCAGAAGACGAGTTGATGTTTGGCCTATTATTGCTGAATAAGTTTTGGTTTCTGAAGTTCTTCTGGAAGGCAGACTTAACTATTCCTGATAATAGGCCAGACCTTCCTAAAGAGTGGGTAGGTACTCAGCGTATTGGGCCAGAACAGCGTATGATGATGCTGGATGAGTCTGACAACATCATATTCTGCACCGGAAGGAAAATAGCGAAGTGTGTTTCAGGAGATTCTATTATCTATGATGCCATCACTGGGGCAAGGGTAGTAGTGTCTAGGTCTACGCCATCTTCAATAATGACACTTGGAGACAATTGGAAGTTATCAGAAACCAACAAGTTTTCTATTTTCCTGAATGAAGAAGTCCAGCTTTATAAAGTTACAACTAGGTCTGGTTTATCTATTAGGGTGTCGGGCAACCATCCATTTCTAACTGGTGTGGGATGGATTGACTGTGACAGCTTGGAACAAGGCGACATGGTTGGGGTTGCTAGAAAGTCTGCAATGCCTACCGTCAACACCTCTGGATTATCTGATGCTGAAATAGCTTTGTTAGCATACCTTATTGGTGATGGGGGTATTAAATATTCAGTTATCTTTTCTAACGTTTCTAAAGTTATTCTTGATGATTTTGGCAGATGGGTTAAGTTGTTTGACCCTTCATTAGAAGTCAAAAAGGTTAAGGGTAATAATTGTGATTATCGAGTTGTTAAGAAGTCTGGCAAGCGAAACAGTCTAAAGAGTTTCTTGAGACGGGTTGATTTGCTTGGCAAGGGTAGCCATGACAAATTTGTTCCTGATGTTATTTTCAGACTCAATAAAAAAGGATTGGTATTATTTCTAAGCAGATTGTTTTCGACTGATGGTTGTGCAACTCAAAATGGCATTGAATATGCTAGTATGTCGAGAAGGCTTATAGATGATGTAAGAGAGTTGCTATTGAGATTTGGTATTTTTTCTAGGGTTTATGAATATGTTACATGGTGTGATACCGTGTGTTATAAGTTAGGGATTCACGACTCCACTGATGTTTTAAGATTTACAGATGAAATTGGTATATTTGCGAAGGAAGAACAGGTTGCCAAAAGTGCAAAGGTGGCTAGGGGTAGGGGGCCCAGCAAGCATGATAGAATACCATTAGAATTAACGCGAAGCGTTATTGTAGGGGAAGGCATATCACCTTATATGGCAGGAAAGAACGCCAATGTAAGATTTAAGGGGTGCTATCAACCAAGCCGTGACAAGGTTGCAAGAGTAGCTTCTGCCAACAAATTGGATTCCTTGACCGCGTTAGCTTTTTCAGATGTTTATTGGGATGAGATAGCAAGTGTTGAACCTGATGGAGTTGAATTGGCGTGGGACGTTTCTGTTCCTGAGACGCAGAATTTTGTAGCTAATGGAATTATCACACACAACACTGCCTGCATAGAAGGTTTTATTATCCAATACGGGATTACTTACACGGGTGTGCCCGGTGGTGAAGCTTTACTTGTTACGCCTGGTATGCACCATCTTGCTCCTATTAGAAGAAGGCTTGAATCTAAAAGGCTTAATGTGCCATTCTTTGATATGATGATTAGGTCTTTTAATAAGGCTGAGGGGGTATTGATATTTCATACAGGGTTGATATGGTACATGCGTGTAGAGGGTCAGCGTAAACGTGGTGAGTCCCAGGTGTCTCTGCGTGCGGGATACATTATCGGTGATGAAATGGCCTTTGGTGGACAGGTAGCTTATGAGTCACGACAGCAGACTAAACTGCCTGGTGCTAAGCAATTATATGCGGGCGTACCCAGTGGTGTGAGGAATAGCCCTTTTTATAAGATTGACCAGACTAGTATGGGTGATTCTTGGAGTAAACACAAGTATCCATCGTATATCAACCCTTTATTCCAGAGCGAGAAGGCGAGAAAAGATGTAATTGATTCGCACGGTGGCGAGAACACGCAGATGTACATGACACAAGTTCTAGGAGAGTGGGGTAAGGAAGCCTACAGTAGCTTTCCAAGAATACCTGTGGTTGGCACACTTCCTTTCAGCTACATTGAACTGACAGAGGAAGTGATAAATGTAAGTTTAACCAACTTGACTACGTTGTTGAGTTTACCTGTAGATGGGGTAGAGGCCGATGCGTGGATAATGGGTGGGGACATGGGTTATAGCCCTGCGCCAACAGTGCTGCTTATATTTTATCTTAGGGGTGGCGTATGGTATGAGTTTGCAAGAATTGTGATGAGGCGAGTAAACCCACTTAACCAGGCGAGGGTTATAGATCACCTGAACACCTGTATCCTGCCTGAAAAACTCAGCGTGATAATGTTGGATGGTCTTGGGTGGGGAAGTTCTATATTACAAACATTACATAACGACCCAGTGTTTCAGATGTCAGATGATTATCAGACAAAGGCAATAGATGTGAACTTTGGTGGCAGGGTAGAAGACCCACGGGTAAAACTGCACCAAAGGTGCAAGACGGTTTTAAGAAGAACTGAGAATGGGGAGTGGATATGCGATAGGTGTAGTGAGATAGTGTATGAGACAAAAGAGGTAATAAATGCTAGGATACTCACTAAGCAATATTATACAGGGCATCTAAAGGACGCTTTTGCATTTGCGAATGTGTACCTTGATAGGCAAGAAGAGATAAGGATGGTGGCATGAATTCCTTACGTGGGGAGAAGGTGTGAGTGAGCTGATGGAAGAAGCAGTACAACCAATTCAGAGGGTGAAGATAGTATTGGCGTCAGACGAGGAACTTGTCCGCGAATTGGAAGACACCACTGAAACCACAACGGCGTCGGGAAACATTACCTACATTCCTGCTATTAGGGGGCAAGATCACAATTCAGATGCATTAAGATGTGTAATGGCTGCAATACTGAAACATGCAATAATGGGCGACATAGATGAGTTTGATGCCAACGAGTTCGGTTGGGTTCAAAATATGGGTGGTGGAGGTAGGGAATGGAAAGCACCTTGGTCAATATAGAGGTTCATCCTTCTTTTTTGAAGTTCTTGGAAATTTGCCAGGCTATTAACTTTGGTAAAGTTAAAGAATTAAGCATACAAGATGGTCTCCCTGTATTTGTGGAGTATATTATAGAGACTGAGCTTGACGGTGTTGTGGTGATTAGGAAGAAGCTCGTCTAACAAGGAGGTTTTATGTCTGATCTATATGAAGAGCCAATATGGGGTAAAGAAGATGGTTTTGGTTTGAGGGGGGATGATCTAGGTATCACTCCAGGAACTATACATATTAAGAAGATAGAGGAGTTGCTAACCGGTCTGGATGAAAACCAGTTGATGGGGGCTCTTACTGCACCAGAAGACTCGCTCGTTGTGCCGGGGGAAGAAGCCGTTGCGGGGGCGGTGGAACGTATGCCCAGCCGTATTCGGGCAATGATGCTGTTAGCAGAAGCCTACGATATAGCGGAGGGTGATGTCCATGAGATAATGAACGTACCCATAGACGTTGGACTCACGGACATTAGGATAGATTGTGCAGACAATGAAATAAAGAAGATCTACGAGGATATGTTTACAGCTATAGGGATGCAGGAAGCCGTTGAACAGAACTGGCTGTACTGTGCGATGTACGGTCAGGCTTATCCTTTAGAGATATGGAACGATAATGTACCACAAGCTATTACCCACCTTGATCCCAAGGCTGTTAATATTGGGAACCCAATGGGGTTTGGATCACGCAGTTATCAGCTAGAGGATGCCGAGCTTAAGAGAAGCCTGGTTGATCGTGAGTTTAAGTCTCAGATGGATAAACAGTTGGCCCCAATGTTGGTGTTTCAGTCTCTTGGGACAAACTGGAATGACTATAGAGTTTATGGGAATAACATTCCATTGAACCCGGAGAATGTAAAGCATTTGCATGTGAGGAAGCTGGATCATACTAGGTACGCGATACCTCCAACGGCTAGGGCGTTCAGAACTATTACAACCAGGAAGAAGCTAGAGGAAATGGTGTTAGCCACTATCGAGGGTGTAAAGAACCAGTTGTGGCTGTTTACCAAGGACAAGTTCCAGCGTGGAGAGGCTGCTGCGTTGCGTGAGGTTCTAAGGACGACACGGGGGGATCACGTAGGCCATTTGGTGTGGCCTGGGCTCGATGTAAAGCAGTTCGTTCCAGGAAGTATAGATGAACTTTTGGCTAACGAGAAGTGGATGGGGTTGACGCAGCATATTTTCAGGCAGTTGGGTGTAAGTCTATACGTGGTGTCAGGTGAGTTGCCAGGTGGTACTGGAAGCAACCCTGAAGTAGATGTACGCTTATTGATGTTAAAGGTAGAAGCTGACAGGCGCAGACAGTTGAGGTGGCTGAGACGCTTTGCCAAGAAGTTTGCAGACAAGAACGGTATCGAGGAAGCGGTGACGATAAAGTTTAGATTGAACACCTTTGACCAGGAAGACCTGATTAGGAATACATTAGCACCGTTAGCTACTTTCGGGAAGCTTTCTAGCCATACATTCTTGAGTGAGACGGGATATACCTATGACACGGAACTTGGTTACAAGAAAGAGGAAATGCCTGACAGACATTACTTTATGCCCGACCCCAGCTTCTCTCAGGTTTCTAGTGACAAGGGTGGTGCAACTAAAACCACAGAGTCCCAAGGGCAGAGGGGGAGAACGCCTGATGCACAGAACCCTGATCAGATGATGAAGGCTAGTATAGAGGACTACCAAGTTGCTATTGCTCGGAGTTTCGAGGATGTGAAGAAGGCAGAGAGTGATGAGGATAAGAGGAAGGCGATAAGCGTGTTTATCGCAAGCTTGCTGATGGCAAATAGTATGTATGTAAAAGAGGCTTTTGTTGCTGGCTACGAGGCATCAGGTGGTGTAGATGCTATCAATAGTGATAGGGTGCAAGCCGTAGTTGTCTGGAACAATGGCTATGCGGAAAATTTCCGTAATGTCTTGTTAGATGCAATAGGGGCTGATAGGGACCTTGCTGACTATGAGTGGCGTGCCAATATGTATGCGCCGCAGGGTTGGCGTAGAGGCTATGTGGCGGGGACCTTCCAGGCTAGAAGGGAATTGGGCGCGACGGGCTGGAGGCGAGTATTGGGTGACTCCGTAGAGGGTCCCTGTGAGTGGTGCATTGCGGATAGTTTGATAATACATGACATTTCTGAGGAATGGACAGATCACCCGCGAGGCGTTTGCAGTAGAGAGGTGGAGTGGCTAAGTTTCTGGCGAGGAGAGCGCTCGACAATGCCGATGAGGATACCTCCGCTGGAGCATCCTGTTCCGTCGGTGCGGAATGTGCAAAGCAATGATGGCAGACAGGTTTGAGTTAGAGGAAGATTGACAGGAGGATTATGTAATGACAAGCAAAGTTGATTTAACAGCACTGGAGAAAGTTGTTTTTGAAGCAATTGGGAGGGCGTCAATGTGTTGGGAAAACATAGAGGGCGCAGGCGAGTTTAACGCTTCGTTAGCAGTAATGGTGGGTGATAGCCTAGTAAGCAAGATATTGGAGATAGTGAAGGAAGAATGGCAGACACGTACCGGCAAGCCCTGGAAGAAATAGCTGCACTAGCACATGTAACTCAATGGCGCGGTGGAGATGTGCACTGGCTCACACCAGATCATATGCTCGACGAAGATGGATATGGGCCTATTCATCCTGCGTTCAAGCGAGGGCTGGAACATGCAGCAAGGATAGCACAAAAGTCATTAGATAGGGAGGCGTTATGACAGAATGGGAACAAGATTGGAAGAGAAGAGAGAAGCTGTATGAAGAATCACTGGAAGCGCAGAAGAAGCATTTAGAGTCGTTCAACTGTGTAATTTGTGGGGTTGCAGGAACTCGTGGCAATCTAATGGGTGGCAGATCAACGGCTTTATGTGACCGTCATGCTAACGAGATACATGAGTATGTTGCGCGGCTAGATGCATGGACTCGCTGGCTTGAGGTGCAGGCATGGTATGATGCAGCTATTCGTAAAGGACATGCTGTTCTTGCGAATAAAGCTAGGGATAAGGCTTTGCAAGAACTGTATGCACTTACTGGACAATGGATAGAAGAGAAAAGGAAGGAAGTGCTTGTGCCACAACCTAGGTTTTCACAGACATCTAAGGAGGATGAAGATGGCTAGTATATACGGTACGCCAAACACTACTTTTTATTTGGATACCAATACTGCGGGGACAGATATGGGTGCTTGGGGTATGTATCCAGTAACAGAAGAACGCGTTATCACGAATAGGTGTACAACAGTGGGGTACACATTACCAAAAATAGAGGAGGTAAGTGAAATGAGGGGCTTGTTTGAGTTGTGGATTATTGATCCAGGTGAAGAGAGAGTGGTTCTTTATCTCGGTGGTGAACATGCCATTGTTGCCGATGATGAAGGAATGGCCAAGCTTATTGCGGCCAGAGAGCATAATGGTGAATACTTTGGCAAGGTTGCGTTGCGGAAGTATCATTACTATGTTCGTAGGGTTTGTGATGTTCCCAAGCCAAAAGAAGTTACAGAGATTAAGTTAATCAAGGATGAGTAATCTGTGACAACTGTGGTGTTCCTCCGATAGGCATTACGGCCAGCATGACGGAAACCAGAGGGGGCATCGTGTGGTGACGCCTTTCCGTTCAGCATGAAGTTCACCATTGAAGATATGGGTGTTTTTGTGTGTGAAGATAGAGGTGGTGCTATAACTGACAACCGCTTGGATATTTGGTTTCCGTCATGTCGTTCCGCTCTTGAGTTCGGAATACGCAAGAGGCATGTTGCTTGGACAAGGCAAGTGGAAATTGAGTGTATGTGGCAATGAGTGTAAATAAAAATTGATAGGAGGTAAACGATGGCAAGCTATGGACATGACATTACGATCAGAGAAGTAATGAACGGGTTCGTGGTTAAGGTTGGGTGTGAGCATATAGTAATAGAGGGTAACAGTATGAGGGACGCAGTAGACAGTCTATGTTCCAAGCTACAAGACTATCTATATAATAGGTCTGCTACGCAGAAGTTGTGGTATGAGACGTATCGGCCTCTTGAGGTAGCAGTAGCCGAGCAACCATGCACTGCTGAGGTCAGTGCTGACTCTATGAGCTTGCCGTGAAAATTCCCGACGTGGGGAAAAGTGAGGAAGCATGACACTTGAGCAAGAGGTTTTTGAGTTGCTATGCACAGAGGAAGGCCCTTGGAAAATTTATCCTAACCCCATGCGTGGGTGGAGGTTTGGCATTATGCAGTTTTAGGTTTTGTGGTATAATGTGGCTGAAGAATGTGAAAAGAGGAATGATGGTAAATGAAAGTAATTGTTGAGATGGATGTTACAGAAGCGCAGGCTTTAACCTTGCAAGCCATGTTTGAATACTGGAATAGGCTTGCGTCCGTTGGTGCAAGTAGGTTTGTTGCGTTCTATGTTGATGGTGATGGGAGCTTTCACCCTAACTGTAAGGTTTCGTTTTCAGAGGAAGTGATGGAGTTAAATAACGAGATAAGAAGGGTGGCTATTAGGGAGGATAAAGATGGTCATCGCAAATACGACTTTGACTCTGTTGCATGGTACTTACATGGAGAGACTGAGCTTTCTGTTGTTAGAAAGGAAGAGGAAAAGTGAGTGCAAAGCCTCCTCTTTGGATAAAGCTATTGGCAATTAAGGGGTATAAGCTATACAATCCTTGTACCCCTACTAAGGAAATGTCTGTGGATGAGATGTTGTATTTTGTTGCGGAATATGCTCTATATCTGGAGCGTTGTTTGTCTGCTGGAGAGGGAACATGACTATTATGCAGTTCAAGGATTCGTGGTATAATATAGTGCAGGGGTGATGGTTATGATGGGGGTCTACGAGATAATTAACTTGGAAAATGGACGGTCTTATGTGGGGAGTTCGCATGATATTAAGAAGAGGTGGAATCTTCATGTTTGGAATTTGCGTAAGGGGAAACATGTAAACCGTCACCTTCAATCAGCTTGGCGCAAGTGGGGGGAGGGGGCGTTTTCATTTTGTGTACTGGAAATAGTAGGCAGGAGGGAGGATTTAAGGAAAAGAGAACAGCCTTGGCTGGACTTGAACTTTGAGGCTGATGACAATCCTTACAATATTGCTAGGGATGCAACAGCGTCAATGAAGGGAGCTATATTTACAGAGGAAGATAGAAAGAGACGAAGTGATTCTGCCAAAAAACGTCCACCAGTGTCAGAGGAAACAAGAAAAAAATTATCAGAGGCAGGTAGGGGGCGCAAGCACACTGAAGCAACAAAGAAAAAGATAGGGGACGGTAATAGAGGTAAAAAGTTAAGTGCTGAACAAATAGAAAATTTAAGACGTATTAACACAGGTAGAGTCCCCTCTGAGGAAACTAGGGAAAAGCTCAGGATAGCGTCAAGTAAATATAGACATTCTGAAGAGTCAAAAAGGAAAATAAGCATTGGGAACAAAGGACAAAAACGCACCAAAGAAGCTAGGCAACGGATGAGCGCGGCACAGAGGGGCAAAAAACTTTCAGAGGAGCACAAGAAAAAGATAAGTGAGGGCGGAAAAGGGCGAATAGTTACAGCAGAGACGCGGCAAAAAATTAGTGCAATTCACAAGGGAAAAGTTGTTTCTGAGGAAACGCGGAAAAAGATAGGGGATGCTAGTAGGGGTCGTAAGCGGTCAGAAGAGTCTCGTCGTAAGCAAAGTGAGTCTACTAAGGGGAAGGCTTTATCTGAAGAGCACAAACAAAGCCTTAGTGATGCTTCTAGGAAGCCATATCCTGCATTTATACACAGGGAAACAGGGGAGATTATTCCTGCTGGAGAGAATTTGTCAAAATTGTGTAGGGAAAGAGGTTTTACTAAGGGGTCGTTAGGTAGAGTTGCTAACAGAACTAGGTCTGTGTATAGAGGTTGGGTACTATTTAAAGGAGAAGAAGACAAGTGAAAATATTGTTCTGCGAGGCGGATACCGTTGATGAGCTCAGCACCTCGGTACATCTCATACGCACGCCCGCTGCGGCCCTCAACAGAACGGGTAAGGTGCAAACCCGCATTGTGCATCGTGACCAATTCCTTAAAGAACCTGTAGACACTTGGCCTGATTTGTTGGTTTTCGAACGACTTTTGCTGTCCCCATTTATAGAGAAGATCAGGGAATACAAAACTGCTGGCATACCGACTATAGCAAGGTTTGATGATAATTACGCCCTCCTCCCCTCATACATAAGCAGCGCGATGCTCTGGCGTAAATCTCTAGTAGGAGTAAAGCAGCCCAACGGCACACTTGCTGCTGCCAAATTGGAAGTCAGTGCATTACGCCAATTCCGAAAAGGTTTGGGTGTATGTGATGCAGCCAGTACACCTTCACGTCTTTTATGCCAAGACTATGAGCGGTATGCAAAGAAGATGTTTTTTCTCCCGAACTATTTGGATTTGGGTAATCCTGCGTGGACAGAGCCTAAGCCTAAGCATGAAGGGATTATCATAGGGTGGGGTAGTGGTGGTACTCACAAACAGAGTATAAGAGATTCGAGTATTTTGCCTGCGCTTTCCATAATATGCAGGAAATATCCTGAAGTCAAGATAATGATATGTGGAAATGAGCCGTGGGTGAAGGAACAGTTGGCTCTTCGTGTGTCTGAAGATCAACTGATAACCCGAGATTGGGTTCTGAGTGAGGAGTGGCCCAGGGTCGTCGCGCACTTTGACATTGGGCTTGCTCCTTTGGCGGGGAGTTATGATGATAGAAGGAGTTGGATAAAAGTGGTGGACTACGCGATTCTTGGAGTGCCGTTTGTAGCATCGCGGCGTCCTCCATACGCAACATGTCGGGGCGGTATTAGGATTACCAATAAAACAAAGAATTGGGTTAGGGCGATACGAACGCTCATTGAAAAGCCGACGAGATATGCACTGTTGTCTAAAATGGGCAAGGAGTGGTCGTGGCAGCACTGCGGCGTGCAAAGTCACATAAATGTCTACTTGAATTGCTTTTCAGAGGTTCTGAAAGGATAAGGTGTGGAAATGCGTAGTAGTGGGTCTAGTTTTGATGCAAGCAGTTCGCAGTGGGAATATAAGCATCCTGCTAGTCGTGAACCAAAGAGATGTATGGAGTGTAGTGAACCATTAGAAGTTTATGGTTATAACAAGAGGGGTGATGGGAGGAGTTGGCAGACCAGCCTTGCGGCAATGAATTCAGCAGTTTCCAATTTGTGTGGAGTGTGTTATTGTGCTTCTTTGTCTAAAAGGGTGGCAAGTAACAAGGGGCTCTGAAAGGATAAGATATGAGAGATTCTAGCTTTAACAAGTCTGCTATTAAATGTGCGTTTTTCAACTGGATTGATATGCTGATGCCTAACCGTCGGCAATATCTGGCCTTGGACATGGGAGAAACGGAAGAAGAGTGGAATGAGACTGCGGAGGTATTCTGGCGCAAGTTTGCAGATGCTTTACTGGATATTGAGGAAGTGGAATGACCAGACAAGAAGGGTGGCAGTTAGCTACCATGAAGATACTACTTTTTAATCCGCCCTTCTTTCACTTTATGCAGCGCGAATCCCTATATCCCCCTCTTGGATTGGCATACCTAGGTACTTACCTTGAAACGCTAGGCCACGAAGTTGTTATTAGAAACTTGGAAGTTTCACTCAACGATGGCGCTGATTATATAGGCTATCATGGTTTAATGGATGCTCACCAGATGTATCTTGATGGACTAGAAAATGACAACCATCCTATCTGGAATGATGTAGGTGACGCGATTTATAAGGCACAGCCAGACATGGTGGGCATTACAGCCAGAACGGTGCAAGTGCCAAGTGCATTAAAAGTAGCTGAGATAGTCAAAAAATATGGTGATATTCCAGTTGCAGTAGGTGGCATTCATGCAACGGCTAGGCCACAAGACTTTGATTCGCCTTATGTGGATGAAGTAGGGCACGGCGAGGGTGAAAACTCTGCTTGGAGTATATTGCCTCAGCCGAGATTGCGTCTAGTAGATATGGATGACTATCCTATTCCTAACAGAGATTTATTTATGGAAAAGTACAGCTTGGAAGGATTGGGCCACATGGTAACTACTAGGGGGTGTCCTTTTAGTTGTACTTTTTGTGGGCAACAAGTGTTATGGGGTAAGAGAGCTAGATTGCGCAGCGTGGACAATATCTTGAAAGAAATGGTAATGCTGAATGAGAAGTATGGTGTCAAGGCGTTTCGGTTTTGGGATGACAGTTTTACACTGAGAAGAGATAGGGTGGTAGAGTTATGCCAAAGGATAATGAGTCGAGGCTGGACGTGGCACTGTGATACCAGGTTGGATTTACTCAGTGAGTATATGTTACATAACATGATGTCTGCTGGGTGTAACCGTATGTCTTTAGGGATAGAGTCTGGTTCGCCACGTATTCTGGAGATGGTAAAGAAGGGTGAAACAGTTGAGCAGTTAAGGTTGCAGTCAGAGAGGTTGAGGTCGGTGGGTAGCGAATATGATGATTTTCAGTGGCGCATATATGTAATGGCTGGTTTTCCAACCGAAACGGATGAAGAGATACAAGAGACGTGGGACTTAGCAGAGGAATTACAACCAGATAGAATATGCCTATCTACGTTTACTTTTTATCCTGGAACAGAGATATATGAGGAAGGGCTTAAGCGGGGGTGGGTAGAGCCTGATAGGAATTGGGCTGCATACTCGCATCAAGTTAGTGATAAGCCTATTATCAGAGAGTTTGCAGAGTGGGTAGATCGCTACAATGCAGAGAGAGGTGGAAGATGGATATAAGTGATAGTGTGCAAAGGGCGCTTAATCATGCAATGACGTATGATGCACCAGGGAATGATTATGATTTTATAGTTAAGGCTATCCTTGCCGACCTATGTGATAGACGTGGACTGCGACACGAGTGGGAAGGAATAGATGGTGTGACGCAATTGGAGATTATGCAAGTGTGGCGCGAAATTATTCGGGGGGTTATTGATCCTATATGAGAATACTTTACTGGAACTTAGGATCAGATACGTTTGGCGGCGTAAGGATTATCAATAACCACTTGAACTTATTGGCAGATAGGGGACATCATGCAGCTTATACGGCCATGGATGGTAGTAGCATAACGTGGTTGCCGCAGAGATATGAAGTGTTGCATCCTGCCGAGGTAAACCCTCGGGAGTGGGACGTGATGGTCTGTACTGAAGTTAATACATGGCCTTATATCAAGCACATGACGACGCCAGCCAAGAAGTTTAGTTTTGTTCAGGCGTTGGAATGGCGTTTTCACGAGAAGGGGAACCCTCGGTGGTCAAAGCAAGTTGAAGGTTACTATTGGTGGCATGACCTAGAGCCAATTACCATAGCCAAGTACATTAAAGAAGAACTAATAAAGAGGGGGCACAAGAAAGTCCACTTGATACCTTGGGGTATTGATTTTGACTTGTTTCATCCAGATGAGCCGATTTTGCCTAAAGGGGACAAGGTGCGTATCCTCATTGAGGGTCACGGAATGGGCGAGGTAAAAGACAGAGATGGACTTGCTTGGAAGGCAATAGAGGCTATTGGCCGTGATAAGGTAGAGGTGTGGTGTTTGAGCCAGCAACTACCTAAACGACAGTTTGACCAAGTGTATATACTGCCCCCACAAGAGATGTTGAGACGTATTTATTCAGCGTGTGACATTCTGATAAAGGCGAGTAGATTTGAGGGCAAGCCCGCACCTCCGTTTGAGGCTATGGCATGTGGATGTGTGGTTATTGTTGCATTAAACGAGGGGGTAGATGATCTAATTTATGGGAAGAATTGCCTTCTGAGCCAATATAATGGATTGAAACTGAATCGCAATCTAAAAAAGCTAGTGGAAGATAGTTCTCTGCGTAGGAAGTTGATAGATAATGGGTTGCAGTATGTGCAGGAACACTTTCAATGGAGACCTCTTATTGATAAACTCGAAGCTACTTTCCAAGAGGGGGTAGATGCAAGATGAAAAATGTTGAGATAAAGGATTTAACAGTACATCATGATGATAGAGGAAGGCTGTATGAAGTGGCACATAATTATGACTTGGTAGACTTCGCGCAGGTATACGTCGTGGAGAATCCCGCGCCATTTGCAATAAGAGCGTATCACAGGCATGAGTTCTTGTGGGATTACTTCTGTGTTATATCTGGAAGGGCTGTCTTTTGTCTAGTTGATGGTGGTGAGGGTAAGCGGCTTGTATTGGATGCAAGCAAGCCTCAGTTATTGACAGTCCCGCCAGGTGTATGGCATGGGTGGATGGGCCTTGTTCCTGGAACGATATTGCTTAGTATTGGTAGTGAGTTATATTCACAGGAAAGCCCTGATGAGGAAAGGGTGCCGCATGATACCTTTGATGATCTCTTTAATGGAAGTCCTTGGAGGATAGTGCCAAAGTGAAAGTATTGGTAGTGGGTGGTGCTGGATACGTAGGTAGTGTCTTAGTGGAAGAACTTGTGTATCATGGTGGATATGATGTGCGGGTATTGGATAGAATGTACTTTGGCAGTACAGGACTACAAGTTGTCAAGGATAGCGTAGAGATAGTTGTAGGCGATATGCGTTCTTTTCAGCCCGAAGTCCTTGATGGGATAGACGCTGTCATCAACATAGGCGGATTGTCTAATGATCCAACGGCGGAATTGTGGCCAGAAGCTAACGTACAGATGAATACAGTTGCTACGCTTCAGTTGGCAGAGGAATGTCGGCACAGGGGGATTGAGCGGTTTGTCTTTGCGTCAACCTGTTCTATTTATGACAGGGGGGCGTTAGAAGATTATGATGTAGTTCGGGACGAATATGCTCTTGTAAAGCCTGAATTTGCCTATTCGCTTTCTAAGTATGAAGCCGAAGGGGGCTTGCTAGACATAGTTGTTCCCAATTTCTGTCCAATAGTGCTACGCAAGGGAACTATCTATGGCTACTCTCCCCGTATGCGCTACGACTTGGTGGTGAATACCTTTGTAGCCCACGCTCTCAGCAGGGGTATCATCACAGTATTCAACGGCGGTGAGATGTGGAGGCCCCTGATAGATGTCAGGGATGTAGCTCAAGCATATATCGCTTGCCTAGAAGCCGATGCCGATAAAGTACGTGGGCAAACGTTCAACATTTCCTATGGTAACTTCCGCATTTCAGAGTTAGCTTTCAGGGTACAGTGTGCATTATCGGAGATTGGTATTCACGTAGATGTTCAGGCTGATTACAGAGATAGGAAGGTTCGTAGTTACAGAGTATCCGCTGATAAGACACGAGACGTATTGGGATTTGTGCCAAAGATTTCAGTGGAAGATTCGGTGAAGCACATGGTAAGAAAGATAGCAGGTAGCGATTTTAGCCATCCCAGATATTACAATATTAAGTGGATGAAACTGTTAGAGGAAGCCAAAGATATTATTGACGTAACAGGGGGTATATTTTGAGAGTAGCGGTGATTGGCGCGGCGGGACAACTTGGTTCATCCCTGGTTAAAGTGCTAGGCGATAGGGCTATACCCCTGTATCACAGAGAAGTTCCAGCAGGGATGGTGGGTGTAGATGTGTGCAATTCATCTAGCTTGCGTGTGGTCTTTCAGTCAGTGCAACCTGATTGGATTATCAACTGTGCGGCAACTCACAAGGTTGACGAGCTAGAATCACAGCCCGCTCACGCTTTGAGCGTTAATGCCATTGGTGCGTGGAATGTAGCCCAGGCTGCCAAGAACATAGGAGCGGGGGTGGTTTACATTAGTTCAGACTATGTGTTTGGGCACAACGGGCCTTGGATTGAGAGTGATTTGCGTCGGCCCCTTAGTGTATATGGCGTATCTAAGGTTGCGGGTGAAGGCTTTACAATGGCTTATGCTCCAAAGTGGTTAATTGTTAGAACATCTACTTTGTTTGGTGGCTCAAAGAGCTTCGTGAAAACCGTGCTGCGCTTATCTGAGAAGAATGATACCTTAACTGTAACCGATGATAGAACTATGTCTCCTTCGTATGCCCCTGACGTTGCCCGCAAAATAATTTCAATTCTTGAAATGGAAGAGAAAACGACTGCGGTTCAGGGTTTCTATAGCGCCTGCCACATTACAAATACTGGAAGTTGTACCTTTAAGCAATTTGCAGAAGAAATATTTGAACAAGCTGGGCTGTCCATAGAAGTTTTACCTGGGAAGGCAGCAGATAGAGATATAGCTATGCGGCCACGCAATAGTACATTAAAGCAAGGCTTTTTGTCTTACTATGGATTAGATGATATGAGGTCTTGGCAAGAAGCCTTATCAGAATATTTGCAGGAAATTCTATGAAAGTGGTTATACTGGCTGGCGGATTAGGAACGAGATTAAAAGAAGAAACAAGAACTAAGCCTAAGCCAATGGTTGAAATTGGGGGCCATCCTGTTCTCTGGCACATTATGAATATCTATGCCTCGCAGGGTTATAAGGAGTTTGTTGTTGCGCTAGGATACAAGGGCGAAGTGATAAAAGATTATTTCTTGAACTACTATCGCAGGAACAGTGATATGAGTATTCAGCTTAGTGATGGTAGCGTAAAGGTTCAGGAAAGGGCGCATGATGATTGGGTTGTACACCTTGTTGATACGGGATTGGACACGGCGGTGGGAGGACGCATTAAAAGGTTGTCGTCTTTGATTGGCAATGAGACATTTATGGTGACTTACGGTGATGGTGTAGCAAACATCAACATCCAAGAATTAGTAGCGTTCCATAGGAGTCAGTGGAAACTAGCAACGGTGACAGCGGTACGTCCGCCTGCACGATTTGGCAGTCTGAGGTTTGATGGTGACTTGGTAACAGACTTTATTGAAAAACCACAAGCTGGCGAAGGATGGATTAACGGTGGGTTTTTTGTATTAGACCATAGGGTTTTAGATTACATTGAAGGCGATAGTACAAGGTTTGAGAAAGAGCCATTAGGACAACTGGCAAGGGAAGGGCAACTAGCAGCTTACAAACATGCAGGTTTCTGGCAGTGCATGGATACCATGCGAGACGTAGAACTGCTGGAGTCTTTATGGGAAAGGGGTGCGCCCTGGAAGGTATGGGAATGATAGCCTTGGAAGAGCAGGCAAGAAGGAATTCCCTGCGTCGGGAAAAGCCTCGTGTATACGAGAAGATGGTTAGACTTGGTGACAAGCACCGTCGTGGGGAGAGCATAGCTATCATTCAGTTTCAGTATAATTATGCTTGCAACCTGCACTGTCAACACTGTTCAGTTAAGAGGTTTCAAGGTAAGCAAAACAAGCGGTCGTTTACTATGGATGATGTAAGAAACTTGTCACGGCAGGCAGATGAGTTGGGGCTGGCGAGGTTTGTGATTACTGGTGGCGAGCCACTGGTATTTAGGGACTTTGATGACTTAGTGGAAGCCATTGATCCACAGAAGTTCTACATAAGCTGTGATACTAATGGTTGGTTTTTGACTGAGGAAAAAGCTAGGCACTTAAAGAGCATAGGTGTTGACAGGGTACAGTTGAGCATAGACAGTCTTGATGCTAAAGAACACGATGCTTTTAGGGGAAGAGAGGGTTCACATAAAAGAGCAATGGTGGCTGTTGATGCAGCGCTAAATGCAAACCTGGGTATATTTATACAGACAGTTGTTACTAAACAAAGGCTTTACTCTGATGAGTTTATTAAGTTTGTAGAGTATTTCAATGATAAGGATGTGGGTGTGTTTGTGACCTATGCAAAGCCAGTCGGGGGGTGGGAGGGCAACTTTGACGTTCTCGTTACTAGAGAAGATATGGAGTTTTTTGAGACAGTATTAGAGAAGAAGTACAATGTGTTCACACACTTGACCCCAGCTTATGGGCTGGATATGGGATGTATCGCGGTTAAGGGAATGATTTCAGTTACTCAATATGGAGACGTACTACCGTGTCCATACATTCACGTATCTCTTGGGAATGTCTTTGAAGAACCACTAGGGGATATAATTCGGAGAGGGTTAGACATTAAGTGGTTTGGGGAACGCATAGACACTTGCTTGATAGCAGAGAATAGAGACTTTATTGAAAAATATATTGCAGGCAGGGTATATCATAAAGCATTGCCAGTTCCTTGCCATAAAGTTTTTACGGATTGTGATGCAACGCTATTTCCATTCAATAGGGGGCTTCATCCATGAAAGGCTGTAGAATTTGTGGGATGGGTCTTATAGATTTTCTTGCCTATAAGAAAACACCAAGGGCGGCTCAATACTTTCCGGACGCGAAAACAATACCAAGCAAGCTAGGGATTCAGTTAAACATTCTACAGTGTACGGGGTGTGGAACGGTTCAGATACCTGCCGATCCAGTATCTTACTATTCCCACGCGATTCGGTCTCCATCTTGGAATAAAGACCCCTTCAGACAGAAACAGCGGGCTGAGTTCGTCAAGGAATTCCATTTACAGGACAAGCGAATTAGACAAGTTTCGCAAGAACCTAAGCCGGATAGATATGATGCATTTCTGATGTTCAATTATTTAGAGCACTTTCCTTCTCCGAGAGACACCTTAACACAAATTTGCAACAATTTGGAAGGCCCTGGGGTGGGGATAGTTGAAGTTCCTAATTTTGATGAAATTATTAGAGAGTGCATTTTTGGCGAATTTATTATTGACCACCTATTTTATTTTACGCGGGAAACGCTAAGATTCGTTTGTGTGGCTAGTGGATTTGATGTCCTGAGTATCAAGGAAATTTGGGATGGTGCCAGCTTGTCGGCGGTTGTAAAGAAACGAATCCCGCTAACTGCATTGCCTTTCATAGAGAACCAAAAACAGTTAATTCAAGATATAGAAAGTTTCGTAGCTAAATTTGAGTCAGCCACAATCTGGGGGGCAGGCCACCAAACACTTATGATGCTAACCATGTTGAAGTGTTTAGATAAGATTCCGTATGTGGTAGACTCTTTTAAGGCAAAACAGTGTTTGTACACGCCAGTTACTCATCAGAAGGTTTTCTCCCCGGAGCAGCTAGTAGACCAGCCCGTTGAAGCTATTGTGATTATTGTTGGCTGGCAGTATAGAGAGGTGCTGCAAAGCATTGAGGAGTTGGGTCTTAGTCCAAAACCAGCTATAGCACTAATTAGAAAAGCGACACTGGAGTATATTTAGTAATGAAAAGTCTCAAGTCTCTTGAACCATTGTTTGTGTTTGACTTAGCCAACAACCATAATGGCAGTGTTGAACACGGGCTTAGGATTATCAGAGAAGTCCATGATGCCTGCAAAGGATTTAGTTTCAACTTTGGATTCAAGTTTCAGTATCGCCATCTTGACACATTCATTCATCCAGATTTTAAGGATGACACGAGCTATAAGCACGTCAAACGTTTTACAGAGACGCGGCTTGAGCCTTATCAGTTTAAGATGTTGAAGGATGAGATAGACAAACTAGGGTTCGTTTCAGTATGTACGCCATTTGATGAATCTTCTGTAGACCTCATTGAAGAACACGAGTTTGACATAATTAAGGTTGCCAGTTGTTCTTTTACGGATTGGCCCTTATTGGAAAGAATTGTAAAGACAGACAAGCCTATCATAGCATCTACGGCGGGTGCTTCTTGGGATGATATTGATAGGGTGGTGAGTTTCTTGGAACATCGCGGTAAAGATTTTGCTATAATGCACTGTGTAGCGGAGTATCCAACAACAAATGAACATTTGCAATTGGGCAGGATAAGCCTTCTGAAACAAAGGTATCCTCATATGAGTATTGGGTATTCTACGCATGAATATCCAATTTGTACAATTGCTATTAAGATGGCAGTAGCTAATGGTGCCACTGTATTTGAAAAACATGCAGGTATAAGGATGGATGACTTTTCACTAAATGGCTATTCAGCAACGCCAGGACTTGTTCGTACATGGCTTTACATGGCGCAGCAAGCCTTTCAGATGAATAGAGTTTCAGTATCTAGCAAAAAGGAACAGGACAGTCTACGGTCTCTCCGCAGGGGGGTATTTGCTAAAAGGGCCATTGGGAAAAGACAAGTAATTGAGTTAGAAGATGTCTTTTATGCTATTCCTGTTATTGGAGGGCAAATAACAGCCAATGATATGTCCAAATACACTCAACTTTATGCACTCAAAGACATTGAGGTGGGCGAGCCGTTGCTTGAGTCCAATACTGGCAAGCATGAACTTCGAGAGAGGATATATGAAATCGTACAGAGAGTGAAAGCATTTATACAGGAAAGTGGTGTGATAGTACCTTCTAAAGTTGACTTAGAAATATCACATCATTATGGACTTGACATGTTTGATGAATTTGGGCTAACAATGATTACAGTCGTGAACCGTGAGTATTGCAAAAAGTTGATTATCATGTTGCCTGGGCAAGAGCACCCCGAACAATATCACAAGAAGAAAGAGGAAACATTTTATGTCCTGTATGGCAGTGTAAGTCTTTTATTAGACGGAGAGGAGTCGTCGTGTGGGGTAGGTGATGTAGTTACGATAGAAGCGGGCGTAAAGCATTACTTTGCAACTGAAACAGGAGTCGTCATTGAGGAAATATCTTCTACGCATTATCAGGGTGATTCGTATTACAGTGATACCAATATTATGGAAAGCCAGTGCCGCAAAACATCATTGACGTATTGGCTCTAGGGAGAAAAGATGAAACTATCAGACTATGTAATAGAAAGGGTTGCAGAAGAAGTAAGCCACATATTTATGTTGGCGGGTGGTGGGTGTATGCACTTGGTAGATTCAGTAGGTAGGTGTGATGGGCTTGAATATGTCTGCAACTTACATGAACAAGCCTGTGCAATAGCGGCAGATGCCTATGGGCAGTATACGGGGCTTGGTGTAGCACTGGTAACAACTGGGCCTGGCGGGACTAATGCCCTAACGGGTGTAGCGGCTGCTTGGATGGATTCTACGCCGTGCTTGTTCATTTCAGGGCAAGTTAAGAGAGCGGATAGTATGTCTGGTAAGAGTGTAAGGCAGATGGGCTTTCAGGAAATTAACATAGTTGACATAGTGAAGCCCGTTACTAAGTATGCAAAAACCATCATAGACCCTGCCTCTATCAAGTATTACTTGGATGTAGCAATTGGGCTTGCCAAGAGCGGTCGTCCTGGGCCTGTGTGGATCGACATTCCACTAGATGTGCAAGCTGCTGAAATTGACGAGTCGCAAATGTGGGAAATAGAGTTCGAAGGCTACCATGTACCTCATCGAGACTTGGTTCAGATGCAGGGGCAGGTAGGCCAAGTGATAGAACTTCTTAAAAGTGCTGAAAGGCCCGTTATTCTATTAGGAAATGGAGCTAGGGACAGTGACTATCTGGCGCTAATTGATACCTTGCAGATACCTGTGTTGACTACATGGAAGGCAATTGATTTATTGCCTGAGAGCCATGACTATTACATAGGTAGACCTGGAGCAATAGGGCAGCGGGCTGCTAACTTTACACAACAAAACGCAGATTTTATATTGGTGTTAGGGGCAAGGCTAGACTTGGGACAGACTGGATACAATCATGCCAACTTTGCTAAAAATGCCAAAAAGGTCGTAGTAGATATAGACCAAGCCGAAATTGACAAGTTGGGTATGGAAATTGATGTGCCGATATGTGCAGATGCTAAAGACTTCGTTAAGGAATTCGTTCAGCAAGATGTGGGAGCAATAGATTGCGGTGATTGGTGGGAGCGTTGTAGAAAATGGTGGCACAGGTATCCTGTTATTCTGGATTCGCACTGGGTGGGTCAGTATGTAAACAACTATGCTTTGGTAGATGTTTTATCTGATGAAATGTCTAGTGATGACTTGTTGATACCAGGTAGTTCGGGTGCTTGTAGCGAAGTTGTAATGCAGGCGTTCAGGGTTAAAGAGGGTCAGCGCATATTCAATAGTCTAGGGCTTGGCTCTATGGGATTTGGAATACCAGCCAGTATTGGAGGGTGTATAGCTAGTGGCAGGAGAACGGTCTGTGTTGAGGGTGACGGTGGGTTCAGTATGAATATTCAAGAGCTGGAAACGGTAAAGAGGCTGAACCTTCCTATCAAGTTCTTTGTGCTAAATAATGGGGGTTATGGTTCTATACGGGCTATGCAAGAGAGATACTTTGAGGGTAGGTATATAGGTAGTAATTCCGAAAGCGGAATGACCTTGCCGAATGTACTTAAAGTGGCGGAAGCGTATGGAATACCAGTAGTGCAAATAGATAGTCATGACCACTTGCGAACGCGAGTGCGGCAAGTGTTAGATATGGACGGGCCAGTGGTGTGTGAGATGGTGTCATCTCCTAACCAAGTTACAGCACCACGCATTTCCTCTAGGCAGAGGGAAGACGGTTCAATGGAGTCTGCGCCGATGGAGGACTTGTGGCCGTTCTTGCCTAGAGAAGAATTCTTGGCGAACATGGGGGTTGGAGTTGACTAAAGTGTCTGTGATAGTAACATCAGTAGAAGGTCGCGAAGAGCTACTAGAAAGAAGCCTGTGGTGCTATTCTAGGCAGACGCTCAAGCCTGAAGTCGTAGTAGTAATGTTGAGGCCCAAGACCTCTAGGACTAAAGACTTGGTTGAAGCTTATCAAGGTGGGCTTGATGTAAAATATTGTGAACTTCCTTTGCCAGAAGGCAAGTTTATAGATGGATATGGGCAGAACAAGGGTATCATTGAGAGCACTGGTGATGTCATCATGGTTGCGCCCGGCTCAGAGGTGATGTTTGAGTTTGATGCCGTTGAGAAAGCGGTAGAACGACTTGATGGCCGTGATAAGATTTGTGCCATGTTACTGTTTATAAGGCTGTCAGAGCTTGCTACGCACTCTTTGCGAGATGATTCCTTGTGGAGGCAGGATGCAAGGGTGTTGCGTGAGCTTGCTGTAAGTTCTCTGAATGAGGGAACGTACCGCAGTATTAAGGATTTTCCGAAAGATGCTGAAAAGATGCTGCGGTGGATAGAGGTTGCGTCGAAAACGGGTGACACGGCAACATATTGTCCTGTAATGACCCGAAAGACGTGGATGTGGACGGGAGGGTTTAGGGTGTTTGACACTTGGGGTTCTGGAGACGGTGATTTTGTCAGAAGGAGAAAGGTATTGGGTATGCATCACGTTGAGGTTGTGCCAAGTGCCACCTATCATCAATATCATCCTTTTCAGGAGTTTGGTATCAATGTCCAGCTAACTTCTTACGAGACACCAGAAGAAGCAATTGTGGAAATGAAATGGGAGTATGATGGATGACATATTGTTTTGATTTAGACGGTACGTTGTGCTCAGCTTCGCCAGATGATTATACAAGGGCGATTCCTTGGCAGGAAAGGATAGAAGAGGTCAATAGACTGTTTCAAGCAGGCCACTATATCAAGATATACACAGCTAGGGGTATGACTACTAATATGAATTATCAAGAGCTAACAGAATGGCAGTTGAAGGATTGGGGCATCAGTTATGATGAACTCATTATGGGTAAGCCATTCGCTGATATTTATGTTGACGACAAAGGTATAAATGCCAAGAGGTTCTTTGATGAATAACGCAACTTTTAATAACTTGTTTGAGTAATTGAATAAACAGCTTCACGGTAAAGAAGAGTTACACTAGGTGGTAGACTTGATTGAGTGGCTTAAGCCATAGACCATATTGGAACTATAAGAAGGAGGGTGAATGAGCGGAGTAAAACTTGATCTGGGATGTGGATTTTCTTGGCCTGTTGAGTATATTGGTATTGATATTAGACCAACCATAGTACACCCCACCACTGGCAAGGAAATGCAACCAAACATCGTGCATGACCTAAATGATGGCATACCCTTTGACGATAACACGGCAAGCCATATAAGAGCTACGCATTTTCTAGAACATGTTGAGCGTATCCGTTTTTTATTGGATGAGATTTATCGTGTGGCCCAAAACAAGGCGCAAATAGATATTGAAGTGCCTCTTTATGAAATGGGCTTCCATGTCAGTAGCAAACCGATAGGTTTTACATTGCTTGGTAATACCCCTATTGGATTGGAACGTCTTGGCCCAATGTGTCACTATACTGTTTTTCACGACACTTGGTTTGAGATGCACTTAGATAAGACAATGTGGCAGATAATCAACAAGCGCCTTGTATGGCAATGTATAAGAGATGATCTCTTTTATCTTTGCTTGAAATTGCAACTTAGGATTAACAAGAGTGTGAGGTGACAAAGAATATGAGTATATCTATCGTCATGTCAACGATGGACAGTCGGGCAGAACTGCTGGAACGTAGTTTGTGGGCGTACACTAAACAGACCTATGAGCCAATTGAGGTTATTGTGGTAGCAGACAGGCCACAAACCACAGAAATCAAAAAGGTTGTTGAGGGCTATCAAGACAAACTGATTGTGAAATACTTTGAAATAGGCGGGCCTCCGGGATGGCGCAACGGATATGCACAAAACAGGGGTGTCTATGAGGCATCGGGGGACATTATAGTGGTGACACATTCCGAGATCATAATGGAATACAATGCAGTTCAAGCTATTGTGGATAGGCTTAACAATGAAGACAATGTATGTGTTATGCTGATGTGGATGTTTCTTGCCCCAGAAACCACTGAATGGTTAGGGGTACATCCAGGATGGCGTGAGGACATTGGCATCATACGGAACATTGTTACTCAACCTGGATACGGTGGGGATATGATTCGCTGTGGTTTCAGGCTTGATGCCTACATGAAAAGCGTGCTGGGGGCTATTGAAGTGGCGCCCAACACATCTTGCACTTTCTGGCAATCAATGGCTATGATGCGCAAGACATGGTTAAAGATAGGTGGGTTTACCCTAATGAATACGTGGGGCTCTATGGATAGAGATTTACAGGAAAGGAAACGGCTATTAGGTATTCCGACAAGAATAGTCCGTGCATTATCTTATCATCAAGCCCATGAAATTGGGCCCGTCGGAAACAAGTTTGAGGTGTTTGAGTATGCAAGGCCAAAAGATGCTATTAGGGAATTGAGGTGGGAATAATGCAAGACTACAAGAAGAACATTCGTGGCTTGTTTGCTTCTTTGAAACGGATTGACAATACTGACGATTTGATTCACCATAGTATTTCATTGAAAGACGGCATGGGTTTTTTGGTTTGCCTGAGTGAGGTCTACGCTGAAGACGACATAATGATTGAGTTGTTAGCTAAGTGGCGCAGAGAAGCTATTGAAATGCACAACCGATTTGAAGTTACCTTTGAAGGTACTAGAAGGTGGTTTCGTGAGCTTGTATTAGATGTACCAGACAGAATACTATTCTTAGTGTTAGGCAAAAACAGCAAACGTATAGGACACATGGGACTCGTTGCTACCTTTAATGGGGAATATGCACTAGAGTTTGACTTAGTGATTCGGGGTGTAAGTGGTATATCGCCAGGTATTATGACGTTTGCGGCTGAGGCTTTATTTAATTGGGCTAGTCAAGAGATTAAGCCTAGTGATATTTATGTGGGGACACTTGAGAGTAATGTCCACGCAATTCAGTTCTACGCTCGGCTGGGGTTTGAGCTTGACAGTAAGGAGTTCAAGCATGGTGAATATCATGTTCGCATGAGGAGGAATATGTGAAAAAGATCAGCTTTGCTGGCCCTTGGATTACGCAGAAGGAAATTGATTACGTCATAGATGCAACCTGTAATGGATTCTATGAAACGTATGATGCCTATATTAAGAAGCTGGAAAGAACAGTAGCAAACTATCTTGGTGTTAAGCATACAATTGCAACGGTCAATTGCACAACCGCGCTTCATCTAGCCGCTATGTCACTTGGGTTTAAGGAGGGTGACGAGGTTATTGTACCTGAGCATAGTTGGATAGCTACTGCCTATGCTATTGCCTATACGGGGGCAGAGTGTGTGTTCGTGGACATTGACCCTGATACGTGGTGTATTGACCCTTGGGCTATAGAGAAGGCCATTACACCTAGAACTAGGGCTATCATGCTAGTCCACACCTTTGGTCATCCAGCGCAAATGGATGGGATCATGGCTATAGCGCACAAGTACAATTTGCGAGTCATTGAAGATGCTGCGCCATCACTGGGGGCTGAATTTCGCGGGCAGAAGGTAGGGACATTTGGGGACTGTGGATGTTTTAGTTTCCAAGGTGCAAAGTTAGCGGTATGTGGTGAGGGTGGGATATTTGTCACGAACCGTGACGATGTATACGAGAAGGCTTTAATGCTGGCGACAATGGGGCGCACGGATTCGCAAGCTGTATTCTGGTCAGACTCATTGGGTTATCAGTATACGATAGCTAATTTGATGGCGGCTCTTGCGCTGGCCCAAGTAGAACGTATTGAAGAACTCTTGTCTAAAAAGAGACAGGTATTCAATTGGTACTATGAACGGCTTAAGGGTAATCTCAACGTCAAGATTGTTACAGAGAAGGATGGTTGTAAGAGTACATATTGCTATCCCTTCATTGTATTAGAAGGCATTGACCGTGATGAAGTCTTGCGAGGGTTGAAAGAACTGAACATACATTGTCGCCCCGCCTTTCCAAGAATGAGTCAATTTCCTGTATTTGAGCGGCGATTTGAAAACCCAGTGGCAGTACAGGTAGAACGACAAGGGATGTGCTTGGCTTCAGCAGCTAACCTGACTGAAGATGACATTGACTTTGTTTGTGAGAACTTAGTCGGATTCATAGGGAGTTGAAATGGACTACCTGATTCACGCGCCTAATTACAAGCGTACTTCTGGCGGAGTGCGGGCATTACATAAGCTGTGCCATTGCTTGAATCAAGCGGGATGCACAGCATATATTTCAGCTTCAGGTGTTAATCCTAATTGGAATACGCCAAAACCTACTCAAGAGATAGCAAATCGCTTAGCCCAAGAAGGCATAGTGATTTATCCAGAAGTCATCAGGGGGAATCCTTGGGATGCTAAGAGGGTAGTGCGGTATATCTTAAATCGTCCTGGATTACTGGGTGGGGATAGAGAATACGCATCCACTGAAACGCTGTTTTGCTACAGTGGTTTATGGCGGCAGTTTGTGCCCTCTGATGATAGGATATTGACTGTTCCTGTCATAGAGACGGAGATATTCAATTGCACCGGTAATGAAAAAAGGTCTGGTGGAGTTTTTTGGGTTGGACGCAGGGGGCAACACCTACCTAGAATTCCTGAAACAGAAAGTCTTGTGGAGATTACGTATAGTTGGCCTACTTCGGGGGAGGAAATAGCCGAGTTGTTCAGAAAGGCTACAGTTTTTTATAGTTATAGTGACTACACTGGATTGATTTCTGAGGCAAGATTGTGTGGATGCCTCGTTGTCATTGTTGGTAGCAAGAATTATGTGTGGGAAGATTATTGTAGGGGAGTAGGTGGTGCAGCGGGATTGGCCTGTTGGGATAAAGACACTGATGTATTTGCTACTAATCTAAAAAGGGCGCAAGACACAATAGACGCCTTTCCGACACTTTACCATGAGTACACAAACAAGTTTGATGCACAGTTGCAGAATTTTATAAGAATAACACAGGGATTAGCATGAAAGCAACCCTCATCAATCCACCGCGCAGTTACTTGATAGAACCAGAGGCACAAGCTCCAATGGGGTTACTGTATATTGCTGCTGTATTAGAGGAAGAGGGATGGGATGTCCAATACATAGACCTTGCTTTTCAGAAAGAGATACCAGAAGCGGACTTGTATGGAATTACGGCTACTTCTGCTGACTATCTTGATGCAGTAAAGATTGCCAAAAGTCTCAAGGATAGAGATGGATTGATAGTTCTTGGTGGTCGCCATGCAACTGGTGTATGGGGTGAAGTTGATGATATATTTGATGTAGTAGTAAGTGGTGAAGGGGAGAAAGCCATTAAACATATAGCTAGGCATTTTGATAGGGTTTATCCTGGATACCATGATAGCGGAATTAAAGATTTGGACACCATACCCTTTCCTGCTAGGCATTTACTTCCAGTACAGGGAAAGAATATCTTTGCCTATAAAAAAAGGTATTGGGAGGGTGAAACTACTTGTCTCTTGACTATGAGAGGCTGTCCCTACAAGTGTGCGTTCTGTACAGCGGGCGGGGAGAGGGTTAGATACCGCAGTGTTGATAATGTGGTAGCAGAAATTGAGCACGTAGTAGATGCCTATGGTATTAGAGAATTTAGGTTGTCGGATGATACCGTTACATTGAATCGAGAGCGGCTAGTAAGGTTGTTACCTAGAATGAAAGAATGCGACATTTATTGGAGGGCATCTATTAGGGCTTGGCCGTTAGACCCTGAAATGCTAGAGTTGATGGCTGATAGTGGATGCGTAGAGCTCAGTTATGGAATTGAGTCGGGGGATCAGAAGGTATTAGATAGAGTTAATAAAGGCGTTACACTAGAACAAAGCGCTAATGCTATGAGGTGGACGAAGGAAGCTGGAATAACCGTGAGGGCATTGATGATAGCAGGGTTGCCTGGAGAGACGCCAGAAAGTGCTTACAAGACTATTGAGTTCATGGAAGAAACCAGGCAATATTGGGATATTGCTGCATTGACTAACTTTGTGCCACTGCCTGGAAGTCCCATCTGGAATAGGCCAGAAGATTTCGGAGTAAAGATAAAAGATATTCAGGACTATAACTTTTACCTGTGGAAGCCAGGCAAAGATGGAGAGCCAGAGATGACGCCGATAATAAACTACATAGAACTCGAGGATTTAGAGCCAGTGCAAATGACAAAGAACAAGAGAGTGTTGAGAGCTTACTTTACAGGGCTTCAGAAAGTTAACAGGGGGTAGCGGTGAAGATATGTTTTGTAGGACAGAGACTATATTTTGACAAGCAGGTTGATTCGGGCGTGGAAGATGCCATGTGGTTAGAACTAGCTCCTAGCATTGGTGACTGGAATGACTTATTGAAGGTGGATGCGGGCATATTTGTATTCTTCATGCCGCATCAAGTACCTCATAATATTAGAACAAGACTCAAGGGGGTAGAGGTTGCGGTTCATGCAGAACCAATTCCGAAGTTCTATGAGGGTAACTATATTACCTCTCAAGACATTCATCAGCGATACCTCGATCTAAAACCAGCATTCAACTATAGGCATTTCTATCACCATGACAAGACAAGCTTTCCTGTATTAGAGAGAGAGGGCCTTCAGCCTAGAGAATTCATTTCAGCCATTTCTACCAAGAAATTCTATCCTGTGGAGACGGAGAAGAAATGGGACTTCATATTTTTTGGAAGAGAGACTGAACATAGACTAGAGATGTTGCTGCCAGCTAAACATCTGTGGGGCGGCAAGTTCTTGCATATAGCGCACGGAGTTAACGGTGCAGAACTTAACACGCTGATGAATATGTCTAAGATAGGCATAAATGCTCACTGTGAGAATCTGCCAGCCTTTGAAAATCGCCTGCAAACACAACTTGCGTGTAAACTGTTCGTAATGAGTGAACCACTTAGTCATAATGACTTCTTTGTCCCAGGTCAACATTTTGTAGAATTTCGGAGTAGTGATGAACTAATAAGGGTTGCTAAGTATTATTTAGAACGAGAAGATGAACGTAACGCAATTGCACAAGCTGGCTTTGACCTCGTGACTAAGAACTTGGCTGCACATATAGCGTGGCCTAGACTCATAAAAGAGGTATTGGCTAATGCTTAGGAGGGAGCAGATAGGTAAGTGAAAACACATTAGCACAATTATGAAACTTTGGCTGTTTAGGGGTTCCGTGGTATACTATAGCCTGGGTAAAAAATAATTAACAGTTAAGGGGTTTTACTATGACGCTAGAGTTGCCAGTGGACAGAATTGCATGGGATTATATTATTGGTGGATATACGATGAACGAGCTAGGAAAGCAATACGACTGTAATAGGTTAAGCATAAGAAGCAGGCTTACTAGTGCGGGTATAGGAAAGTTATCTGTGCGCGCCGCAGGGAAAAAAACTAAGATGAAAATTAAGTATGTTTGCAAGTCTGATTTCTTTAGGGTAATTGATTCAGAGGTGTCAGCATATTGGCTAGGATTTATCTTTGCAGATGGTAATATATCAAGTGGTTCTACTTGTTTACAAATACAACTTCAACGGCAAGATTTGTGTCACATTCAACAATTTCGCAGGGATATAGAGTCAAATCATCGCATTCACGACGTGCCGCAAAATGCAGCAAGCAAGATTGCAATATATGATAGAGAACTCGCTTCTCATCTTATTTCGTGGGGGGTTATTCCTCGCAAGTCACTGGTTGTTGAATATCCTTGTATTCCTGAAGAATACCAACGTCATTTTATTCGTGGTGTTTTTGATGGTGATGGTTGTTGGGCTAAGGCAAGCAAGTATGGCTTGCGCTTCATCCTAGCTAGCGGCTCGGAGGTATTCTTAAATAGCGTGGTGAGTGTACTGCTCCAGCATGGTATAGAGTGTCACGTATCAGTCCATAGCAATAGGTGTCCAAGGTTAGTGATAAGTAAAAGAAAAGATGTATTGGGACTTTTCCAGTTTTTATATATGGGGGCTACAAGATATTTGCAACGAAAGTTACATCATCCTATTCAACAGTTAGGAAAAGAATGGGTTGAGACGGTTTTAAGAGAAGGTTGGGCTCACAGTGATAGAGATGCTGACCGTTCTCAGAAGTTAGCAACTGAAAAATGGCTGTCAATAGACGGATTTGATGGATACGAAGTCAGCAATTGTGGCAGAGTAAGAAGTTTCTGGCAAAAAGAAACTGAATGGGAATTGTCTACAGAGCCACAGCGTATATTAAGCCCCTCCACGTATCCTATAGGTGGGATGGGCGTTTCATTGTGTAGGGATAACAGAGTATATAGAAAGCGCATAGCGAATTTGGTAACCAGTGCTTTTTTAGGCGATCAGCCCGAAGGATGTCTGGTTTGTCATAAGGATAACGACAAAGAAAACGACTTTGTGGAAAACTTATATTATGCTCCCAAAAACTATCTAGGGAAGAATAGGCAGGGCAAAAAGAGCATAACTGATAATGACGTAAGAGAGATACGTAGACTAGCGAGTGAAGGGGAATCACTTACAAAGATAGCAAAGGAAAAGGACTGTTCCATTTCCTATGTTAGCCAACTTGTTCGAGGGATAGCTAGAAAGGCGGCGGGCGGCCCTGTATCTGAGCCCAGACATAGGTTCTTTACACAAACCATTCAATTTGACACAATTCAGGAAAGCTAGTATAATTACGCTATAATATATTGACATAAAATTCCTAATGTGGGAAACTGTGTATTTTTCCCAACGTCGGGAATTCATATCTTGCCTGACCAAATACCTTGGAGGGAAGCTCTGCTGAGAAAGCAGGCTTCCCTCTTTTTCTTTATTAGGAGGTTTAATGGCCGATAGAACCAAATACATTGATGGGATACCTGTAGGTCTGACAGATCAAGATGGCACTGATGCTAGGTTCAGTGTAGATGTGAACGTTACCAGTGGTAGCTTATCCTTTGGTGGCGGTGGGCCTGCGACTGTTGCTGATGGTGCAGACGTGGCACAAGGCACTACCACTGACCCTGCGGCTTCGTCCACCGTAGCCGAAGATGCCACTGCTAGGACAGGAATTAGCTTGTGGAAGGGGATCAAGAATGTCTTGCTCCTCATAAAGACGGCACTCACCGATCTGACCCATACCGAAGACACCCAACATGCATCTGGCGACAAGGGGCCAATGCTACTGGCGGTTAGAAAGGACACCGCGCCTTCTGCCCTTGCAGGCACAGATGGCGACTACATCCCTGTCATTACTGATGGAAATGGCAACCTATGGGTGTCTCTGGGTACGAAACTGGACAAGGACAACGACGGGGTGACAATTTGGGCCGACGCCTACACCACGCCGACACACGCCGCCGTCAATGTCACCACGAGCAGCGGGCAAGTGTTGGCGGCCAACGCCAACCGCCTGTATGCCCTGCTGGTGAATGACAGCGATACCGTGATCTACGTCAAGCTGGGTGCGGCAGCGGTGCTGAACGAGGGCATCCGCATCAATGCGAGCGGCGGAAGCTATGAAATGTCAGCCTTGCTTGGTAATCTATATGCTGGTGCGATCAATGGTATCCACGGAGGCACTGGAAACAAGGTGCTCATGATAACAGAGGGGGTGTAGCTATGCCACTGAGCAATCCTATATTAAGCACCAGAGTAGAAACATTAGTATATACAAGTGGTACCCCTGGAGCTGGGGAATTTACACATGCTCTTACGCAGGACCCATCAATAGGAAATGCCGTCATTGAGGACATCACGGTTGTAAAGACAAGAATCAGTGATGGACTGGCACATGTTCAGTTGTTTGTCGAGATCTCATATTTGCAGGAGGATGACATCTTTAATGTAACTTTCGCACCTGGGACGTTGACAAGTTCATTCCTGCCTCACGTTAGAGCTTTCCGGCCAACTTTGAATGTTGTTGCCTACGTTCTTGCAACTTGGGTTTCAGCGGATGTTGTCAGTGTGAACCGAGATAACAATATCGATGGTGATTCACCTGTTTATTTCATCATCGATGGTATTGGTACGTGGTAGGAGAGCCAGTGCCGTTGGCCATCTGAGAACACTGACGGAGGAGGGAGCGTGGGCGTCTCTGAGCTGACTGTCGGTTTCAGCCCCGCCACATATCTGGCAGATACGACGGAATCCAACGGATCGGCTTCATCGCCGAGGATGTGTGGGAGATTGACGCGAGATTCACGGATGGAGACGAGGAACTGCCTGGCCTCAATCTAAAGCCATCGTTGCTGCGCTGACGGCACTATGCAGGAGCAAGAAGAGCGAATCGTAGCTCTGGAGGCGAGAATTGAGGCGTTGGAAGCAATGGTAGCAGCCTTGGGAGAAGATTTGTGAGCGCACTCAAGGACTCCAAGCTATGTTGGGATTGTCTTAAGAAGGATATTAAAAAGGAAGAGTAATGCCCATATCTACTAAAACACCAGTAACCTCACGGAATGTGGTGTCCTCCAGAAACGTGGTCACTTCACGCTCGGTGATAAGCCAGCGCATTTTCACGCCAGATACACTTCTGAGGACTGGGCAAACAACCCAATATTCTGGAGAGTTAGATGATGGTTACTATGAAAAGGGTCTCGCCAAAGCGTATACTATCAAAACGACAGGGCCTTACAGCGGCACGTCCAATATTGACCTCATTCACCTCACTGATACCACTATCGCCTTCGCAGCCACCACGCCAGGGACAATCACAGATTCTAATAATGGCCTTGCCATATTCAAGACAGGCGATGTGCTCATCGTCACGGGATCGGTCAGTAACAACGGGACGTACAACATCAGCACGGGCAACGTGGCTGGCACGATCCGCACCACAGAAGCGACTGTGTTTGAAGCGGCAACCCCAAGTGTTAGCTTGGCGAAGCGCGAGGCCCTGAGCAACAACTGTGTGCTGGACATGAATACTGGCCTGATGTGGGCCAGGTACACCAGTGCAGAGAACGCGGCGATGGGGGCGGCGAGTGACGGGAAGATGCCGTGGATGGGGAAGTTGTTCGACGTCTTCCAGTGGTGCGCCGCTGTGAATGCGGCGGCGCTGGGCGGGTATTCGGATTGGAGAGTGCCAAACGCATTTGAGTTAGTCAGTTTAGCGAATATAGAGCCCCCCGATGCGTTGCCTGATAAAACGGCGTTTCCTTCGTGGTACGTGCTTCAGGGCTGGTCATCTACCACGATGCCAGACGATACTGACCAGGCCCTATATATGATTTTCTCTACTATCGGCCGTCTGAGTAACGACGCTAAGACAGCGTCGCATTTCGTGACCCTAGTTCGAGGAGGCGTCTAATGCCAGGCTAGACGACGCTTACACTTGACAGATGCGTAGCGCAACGAAAGCCCAAATCATCACCGCCGTAGGCAACTACCTCATGCCTCGTGTTAAGGCCAGTGCTATCACAGGAGGAATCATGTCTAACCTAACAGGCAAAACATTATCAGAACTCAGGGCCATGACCCCATCCGAGATTTGCACAGCGAGGGTTGCCTACCTCGCTCCTCTCTCCAAGAAGGAACTCATCGAACTTGAGATGGACGCCACGGAATTCACCGACAAGCCCGAAGTCACCACTGGCGAGCACGGCATCCTAGCGCGGACCCAGACCATGCGGGACGCGGAGGGGGACGTGTTACAGGTGGAGACGATAGAGCACACATATTTTCCAACTGGTGAGATCAATGAGATAATTCGCGTCGTCAGGAACGCCAGCGGGGATGAGATAGACGACGGGCGCATTGAGCACTCCCTGACAGCGCAGCCAGTGGGCCATAGTGTCTTGACCGTGGTGCTTGCTCCTGCCGACGTGTCAGGCATTACCGCACCAATGCACGGCAAATGCTGGAAGCTCATTGACGTGGGCAACTACAGCCTGTGGGCCGTGGACGCACCTGCTTCTGTGCTAATGGCTTTGCATGAGGAACTGTGGGCGATGAGCCCAACAGAGGTGCTGGGCGTGCTGGCGGTGGCAAGTGCGAGGAGTAATGTGTTCTTGCCTGCAGCGGTTCGCCACTATACTGAAGTGAGCGTGGAAGATGCGCTGGCGAGGCGGGATAAGATAGCTGACTATCTGGATGGGCTTGGTAAGAATACAACGGTGCTGTGTACTGCAACTACTGAACACGATGTCGTAAATGGGATAGTGGTTGCACTTGGTTACACGTTGCAGAATGTTTGGGATGCGATGTGAAAGGAGACGCAAGATGAGATGTCCAATATGTGGTCACTTTATTGACTTGGATGACTACTGGTGGGGTGTTTGAGATGTGCGTTGAGGGAAGAAAACAGTATGAGCGCACTTTACATTGCCTAGACGATGTATATTATACCACGAAATTGAAATTTGCAAAATCTACAGGAGGTAACTAATGCCTTGGGATAAAGACAATCCGCCTTCAGTGGCGAAAAATTGGACATCTGAAGAACAATCTAAGTGTATTGAAACAGCAAACGCAGTATTAAGAGATGGTGGCAGTGAAGAATCAGCAATTTTTGCCTGTATCAAGGCTGCTGGAAAGACCAAGCATCCTGGGGGCAAAGATAAAGACAATCAAGAAACCAAAGGTATTGAACTGTTGCCAGTAACCGCTTCGGACATAGCCTCTTATGGGCACACTTTTTTTGGAGGTGAGTCTGATACAGAACCACAGGAGCTTCTGAAGTTCGTTGGGGCCAAGCTGTGTGAAGTTGGTGTGAACGCAAATGGGGATGGCATTGATGAGCAAGGCATTGAAGACCTCGCTGAAAGCCTGCAATTTATGGCTGTTTGCGATGAGCATAAGAGGCAGGTGGTGTGTGGCTTCATGTTGAATGGTAGGGCTAAGAATCGCAGTACGGAATTGTTCGGAGATGGGGTAATTTTCGCGGCTCGTTTTCCTAGCATAGCAACCGCCGTTCAAGACGGCACCAAGCGCATCTCCATCGAGGCTGTTGCTAAGGAAGCAAAGTGTGAATCTTGTGGGAAGGTGTTCGCAAGCAAGAATAACTACTGCGAGCACTTGAAAGCAAAAACGTCAACTCGCTGGCTCTCAGGACTTCAGGCAAGAGGCATAGCCACCGTGGAGCATCCAGCATGGGAGACCAGCTTCGATGAAAACGGCTTCGTAATGATTGCGTCTGACTTGGATTGTGGATGTGAACAAAAGGGCGGCTTGCTGATTGCAAAGTCAGATGAGGTTGCAGCGAATATTAAAGAACTTATACAAGAGTTGAAGGCTTGGGTCGAGGATAAGCTAAAACCAGTAGTGGAAAGTGCCACGACTATCGTGGCTGATGTTATATTAGACGAAACAGGAGGTAAAAAGATGGCAGATTTTAATATCGTTGAAGGCGAGACTCTTGAGGAGCTTAAGACTCGCTTGGAACTTGTTGCTGCCAGTGACGTTGAGCAGGCTGTTAATGCCAAGGATGCTGAACTTAAGGCTGGGTTTGAGGCCAGCACGACCGAGCTTAAGACAGGATTTGAAGCTCGTGAAGTGGAACTCAAGGCTGAAACCGATAAGGTAAAAGTAGGCTTTGAGCGTGCTCTGGGACTTGGCATGGGGTCAGAACAGGCATCTATCTTGGGTGGTTTGGAAGAGGATGAGTATGTCTTGTTCAAAAAGCAGCAAAAAGAGATTGAGGTGCAAGCGAGCACCGAAGAAGAGGAAAAGCCTAAAATTGAAGCAGGTCAGTTGCAGGATCAGGTACTATCTATAACTGAGAATGTGGAACAGCCACTGTCGCTTCAGAATGTAGGTGAGTTCCTCAAAAAGAATCTAAGGGGAGGTAAGTAACTATGCCATGCTATTGTTCAATCACCACGAGTGGGCAGGGCGTATTCGATGGTACTCATGTGCTGTCGAGTTCTGGCAGTGCTTCTACCACGAGAAACTGTTACGTGGCAAGGCTCAATTCCAGTTCAGAGTTAGTGCTGTGTGCATCTGGTAGTAGGCCGTTTGGGTTGTTCTATGACTTTTTAGACAACGAGTATCAGATTACCATTGCTTCTGGCACGACTGACTGTATTGACATCAATGCCTACAACAGTGACAAGTATACCAACGTTGCGAATACCAGTTTCTATGCTATGGTAGGGGCCGATGCTTTTGTGGAAGGGTCTGTACCTACGGCAAATGCTGCTTTGTATGAGGGTGCTGGTGGCAAGATTACCGTAACGGCTGGCACGTACAGAATTGGTAGATGCCAACAGCTAGTTACTGTGCAGCATCGCACTGGTTCATACAACGTTGCACATTGTCAGTTTGACTTCGATTTCTAGGATAAAATAAATAGGAGGTACTAAAGTGGAAAACTTGTTTGAAGGTGGCAGGCTGACGAGTGGCGTGTTTGACTTGACTGCCGCTGACCAAAAGAGGCTCGATGCTTTGGTGCGGCAGACTGGGCTTTCCAATGAGAGAACAGACCACGAGATGCTTGGTCGTGCTCTAGCAGACCCAATCCGCCAGGTTGCAGACTATGTTTCTTGGACGGACATGTTCTTCCTGCACGAAAACATTCAGCCTACAGAAGACAATCGTATTCCCGTAGATTCCTACTTGGCCGTGGGTTTCTACACCTCACCGACTGGTCAGATCATGTACTTAAGGCCAGGTCGGGCGTATGTTCGTCCTGATTTTACTGCCATTTCTTGTGGTATTGAAATCGGGTGGGATACTCAGGCTGAGGCAGGGTGGAACGTCTTGGCTCGTAAGCAGCTGGAGGCAAGTGAGGAGCTGGCTCGCAAGAAAGATTCGCTTGCACAGACCGCGCTGAACGCTTCCATTACCACTTCAGGTAATACTACGGCTACGGCTGCTGGTGGAGTTCTAACGAAGGCTGCTTGCGACACCGCTTTTGCGACTATGGCTGCCAGGGGGTTTCCTTGCAAGATAGTTGGCATAAACGCCGCCGACGCGATGGACATGACCAACTGGACGTTGGCAAGTGCGTTGTGGCAGTTCAACCCAGAGCAGGTGGCGGCTCTGACCACGAAGCTGTACTGGGCTTCATACGGTGGCGCTACTTGGTTTGCAAGTCCTTGGGTTCCTGCATCAACCGTGTATCTGAGTGCGGGGCCAGAGAAAACGGGCCAGCATCAAACCAAGGGTGGAATTCAGACTGCTTCGGACATTAACATCACCAAGCGGATTGACTTGCATACGTGGTACACCAAGCACGCATACAACGTTGCCAATGATTACGCCTTGCACACGATTACAGTAACGGCCTAAACTAGATAGATAAGGAGAAGATATGACTGAGGAGATGAGAGGAAAGTTCTTTATCGTGGAGAACATAAGATTCAGTGGCATCCACATTCAGCATCCTAGACACTTTGATGGCGGAAGAGACATCAAGTTGGGTTCTTGGGAAGCAAAGGTATACCCTTATGAAGAGTGGGAAAACTCACCTTTTCTGGAAGAGCAAATAGAAGAAGGGCGAGTCACAATCTACTTTTCTGACAAGCGGCCAGCACCTATACCTAAGCTGCCCCCTGAAGCTCCAAGCCATCCTGAGAGTGTACGTACTATCTACCGTATTGCCCTGAGTAATGCTGAGATTGAAGGTGAATCATTACCGACTCTGTTAATTAACCTTCATCCTTACAGGGAGGGGCTATATACTGAAGATAGGGAAAGTAATGTGGATGCCACTTGGTTGAAAGAAAGGATGTTTCCTATCTTGAAGTGGGCGTTGTGGGTACTGAATAACTTCCCACGATCACGTTTCAAGCATCGGATTCCAATGATAGAAGCAAGGATGGAAGAGATCAGGCGACTACCGTAATATAGCACTTTCCCCACGTCGGGAATACTATGGTTTGAAAGTCAACCAGGAGTAGAGTCTTGGCATACACATTAACCACCGCAATAGCAGAACTCAAGCGTTCGATGTTCTGGAACGAACGCGGTGTGGTGCGTGAGCCGCTTGAAGGGCTGGTAGACAGTTCTAATACGGTGTTTTACACTGCACAGAAACCTATCAGTGCTACTGGTATTACTGTCTATGATAATGATGGTGATGAAGTCAGTAGTGGTTCGTATACAGTAGATAGCACCGAGTTTGGAACTATTCGGTTTGATACTGCACCATCTACCTTGAACTATATCAGTTACACAGCACAAGCCTTAACGGATACGATGCTTACTAACATAGTCAAGAATGGTTTCGACAAGATGGAGCAGGAATACAACCGAAACTGGTATCTTACTTCGGATAGTATCAGTTCCAGTTCGAGTGTGGTGGTAGACCCAGTAGTGGGGAGTTATACTTTCAGCACATCCAGGTTGCAGATAAAACTGTACCTATTATGTTGTGAGTATGAGCTTGTGTATGCCTTATGGAAATATGCAGCCAGTAATTACTTCTCGTTCCGCGAAAGTCGCTCTGCTGGCGTTAGTATAGACAGAACTAGAAACGCTGGTCAGCTTAAAGAGGTTCTGGAAGCGTTACAAGGGCAAATAGATGATGTAATAGACTCAGTAGCTAACCAGGCCGGGGATACGCCGTGGGGTTCGTGGGTGCCCGGTACGAAATCAGATGCGTATCTGGCTGGATGGGACTGGTTTACGGATAGCAAACAAGACAGGGGTGAAGTTGCCTAATTTAGCAGATGATGGATAATGCAGTATCCACTGATAAGTCAAATCAACGTTCGCAGGGAAGTAGAGAGCCTGCAATACTGGCGTCTCAGTGTTCATGTACCTTCCCGTACCGACTGTCCAGACTGCGACTATGATGTGTTCACTGATGCAAGCGAGGACATAGCGTGTTTGACTTGTAGTGGTACTGGCAAGATAACTACATGGGTCATCAGCAGTGCTACAGTTAGAGGAATGTGGATAGATGAAGCTGCGCCGAGATGGGGGCCTCTGGCAAGTGGGCCAGTAGGTGACTTCTGGTGCAGTCCTCCATATCATTATAATGCCTTGTTCCAGAAAGTTAAGGAAGTAGACGATGCATACATAACAGTAGATGACAGAAAAGTAAAGCCTTTTTCAATTACTAGGATGAGGGTAGAGGGGGTAAGTAGCTTAGATGTGCGATGCTCAATTGTCCACGATGAAACAATTTGATAAGAAGCCAGAAAAGACTATGAGTGAGAGGATACGCGATAGAACTCTCGCTCAAATTTTGTGTGTGAATGATCTGGTAAAACCGTTGCATGAAGATCACTGGAAGGCAATGAGAGGTGTCATTATGGCAGCGGTAGATGATATGTACAAGCAGTTAAAGGTGGAGTGGTGCCAGTTAGCCTAACCGTGACGGGGACAGAGGGTATACTAGCCAGTCTAGATAACCTTTCTAATAAGGTGAAAGGGCCAGAGCTAGTACAGATATTGGGGCAAGAAGCCTCTATTATCATAGCACAAGAAGCACCAGTAGGTGAGCGTGGGATGACAAGGGGTTTATTGCAACGCACTTTGTCTGAAATGGGTCCTGTAACTTCTACTGGTGATGGCTGGCATGTAGGCGTGGGTAACATGGAGGGCATCTTGCCGCCACCAGACCCGCCAAAAGGCACTATAAAGAGATTTCTGGAAATTATTCGTGGCAGCAAGAAAAAGACAACTCGTAAGCGTAAGGTAGGGACGCACTTTAACCCTAGACACGCATGGTTTTATTTATCAGAGGAAGAAAAGAAGTTGCTGCGTTTAATGAGAGAGACGAATCGTGAGGGTGTAGGTGGTTCAAGTCCATATAGACCTCTTTACTGGCATATTCAAACAACCAGGGGCCCACATACAGGATATGTTACAAGGGCCATTGAACGAATAAGGTCTAGTATTGCAAGTACAGTTCATAAGGTGCTTGTAAGTCGAGGGCCAGTGTCTTTGGGGCGATAAATGTTTGAAATTCGAGAAGCCAGACTCAGCTTAAGAAGCGATATATCAGACATTTTCACATCCGGTAGTATATTCTCTAGTGTGTACAATGTATATGATGAAAGCTACTTGCGTGCAGGAACGACGCCAACATTTCCATTTGTATATTTATTGGACTCATGGGTGATATTTTCACCTACTCATTTACCAGTCATCATTCTAGAAACAGACTATGACAAAGAAGGTTTTGAATTAGGCAATCAACCGATAGGTACATGTCGTGCCAGAATATACATCTTTGCAGATAGCAGAGGAGAACGCGATGACCTATCGGGCGCAATAATAGAAAACTTAACAGAAGTTCACGTTAGAGACTTTGATGCGGTAGGAAACACTATTCAGAGCACCAGCCCTTTAATGCCAGTAAGCGGAAGAAGGGTATGGATAACGAGTGATGTGCCAGTGCCACAAGAACTGGCATTTGAGAAAACTTTACTTAATGGAAGGTTGATGGAGTGTGCCTTCCTAGTCTACTAGGAGGTTGACATAATGACAACTACAACGATTGGTCGAAGGGGCAAGGATATAGTGGTTGGGTACAGTGGTACTACGTTCGTTACCCGTGCTCAATCGTTTCAGGTCATAAAGGATATTCCTACTACTAACGCTTATGAGTTAGGTACAACTGAAGCGACTGGCGCTTTTCAGGACTCTACTAGATATAGAGGGACGTTGACACGGTTTAGCGTCGATGCTGCACTGGAGACTGCTTTTGGGGGTGGCACCGCAGATTTAGAAAGTATGATAGAGGCGGACGGTATCTCTATTATATGTGCGCAGTTCGGGATAAGTGATGCCAAGTTTACCTCAGTGGCCTACACTGGGAGAACTGATGGGTGGGCGCAAGAGGTTTGGAGCTTCATTGGCAGCACTGGGAGTACAGGCTCGGTCACGGCAACCACACCGGTTGCTGGTGCGGCAGGCAGTAGACATCCCAAAATGTCATTTGCTGTCAATAGTGTTACGGGAGTGCGTGCTCAAGGTTATTCAATTCGTGCGGCGGCTAGAGGCAATGAACTCAGTGAGTTAAACAACGCCACCATAGTAGGCACAGTTTACGATCAGCCCACCATTGACATAGACCTTGACTGGGTAAGTTCTGGTAGCATTGCTGGAAATACAGAGTTGTCGCTTGGCAGTTCGGGCTCCATCGTGGTTACACTGAAGGACGAGAGCGATACTACCACCAAGATAATTACAATTCAGAGTTGTATCACTGACGGTACTACTGACAACGCAACTGTGGCAGGATGGGCCACCGAGAGCATTAGTTATTCCAGCCTTTGCAATACAATTGATGCAGGATTAACTGTAACTACTTCATAACAAGTGAGAGGAGAGAATAACATGATAAAGGCTTTAGGCTTGTTTCACTGGACAAGTGACGTAGTTTTGCATCCGTAGTGTATAATGGCCGCTGCGAGTTCGACGTTTAACATTGTGACGTTCTAGCACGCGATAGATATGAATGTTGTAAGTCTGATAGACTTGTGCAATTTCTGTTGCAGAAAAGCCAGCACGGTATCTTTCACACACATCGAGTTCAAAGATTCTTTGTTTCAAGATAGATAGTAGGCCACGCTTAATCACTTGAGGGATTACATCTACCGGCATTCCCTTAGTGTGTCCTAGAATAGCACGAGCCTTACACCACTTACGAGGCAAATAAACGGTAGCGTTACTGTACAAATAGATAATGAGTCTCACTGCAAAACTACCGTTATAGCCAATAGAAAGTGTCTCGTCTCTAGTTCTGGAGTACACCTTGTTTTTATGAATGTTAGCTTGAACTAAAATGTGGTGTTGTAAGGATTCTATAAAGTCGCGGCTTCCGCAAGTTACACCAACCAGGCTACTCGTGTGTGTTTTGGGATTGCGAACAGAAATGTGTCCATCGCCATCAACGCAACCCCTAATGTAGTGGCGAATGAATTGTGATGGCAATTCTGGAAACTGCAAAGTTAGACTTTTGCGAGGTGTTACCCCTAACCTTATCAAGCTATTGCACATAATATCTGAAGTTACACTAGCAACACAGAACGGCCTATCTTTTTCACAGTTAATTGGATTGTCTGCTTGAATAGCGTTTAGGAAAGACTGAATGTGGAATTTATCCTTTTGTTGTAGTCCTAGACAAACGACTTTTTGTATACAATTACTATTATTGCTGCGATCTTTAATATAACCATCAGTGGCGAGGAATCCCAACCAGTATGCTTTCTCCTCTGAGTCTATGGTATCAAAGAAATGTTCATTGCAACTATAGGTACATCCACTGATATAACGTGGTCTTATCTGTATATCATTGTGGTGTAGATGATACTGGACTGTAGTATATAAGCACTTGTTTTTCTTGGCCACCCGGTTCATAGATAAACCGCTTTCATAGTCCAAGCACATTTGTTGTATTTCTTGTTCAGTAGGATAATATCGTTCTGGCCTACTGATGCGAAGTTGTTCCGTTGCAGTGCGAGTAGGTATACCAAACAGGTTAAGTTTCCTTTTGGCGGTAGTTCGGGAACAGTTAAAAGCTGAACCAACTTCTGTTAAAGACATTCCCTGCTTAACATAAAGTTCTTCCAATTCATCTTTCGTGAAGTTATACACATTGGACATTGATAGCCTCCTGAATAGATTTGCCTATAACATTGTATCATGTTTCATCAAATTTGTCAAATAAGGAGAATTGAAAAATGACAGGGATTGAAGCTCTTGGATTGTTTAACTGGAAGTCTAGTGTAGACTTGCGTACCACGAGTGGAAGCGTCACGGTACACCTAAGAACCTTGGGTTCTATACAAGATGAACTGAGAACAGATGGTTCAATGGCGGCGTCTAGGCTAGTACAGGCACGCCTTGAAAATACTGACTCTAGTCATTACGCTACACATATATCTCCTCTGAACGAGTTGGGACGAAGGGGCCTGCGCGGAATAGTCTCACGGCTTCAGAGGAGTCTCTTTGTACGTGACTCAAGGTGGGCTGTTGAACCTTACGCCAACCCTGAACCACCTCAAGATGTTCTGGACGGCACTAAAATAGTATCGAGGCCAGACATTGAGGACATGACAGAGTGGAAAGACACAGAGGATTCCCTACGTCGGGAATTAGAGAAGAATCGTGCAGAGTGGGTTAAGGAACGCATGGATGCCTTAGAGGAAGAACTGGCTAAAATGAAAATTGGAGAGTTGGAAGAAATAGCCATAGGCTTGCACCAACTTTCCATAATGGATAGAGCGTGGAATAAGGAGTGGGACTATCAAACTATCTTTCATGGCAGTTACAAGGACAAGAAATGCACTAAGCCTTTTTGGAAAGAAGTGTCAGAGGTTAGAGAATTGCCTAAATACATATTCTCTCAAGTTGCGGCGGCTTACCGAGAACTTGATGAGTACAGCTACAACTTGGAGAAGTTAAAAAACTTGTCTTGACCAGTAGCGCGGTGCAAGAGTTGGCGTTATTGGTCAACGATGGTAAGTTATCGCTACCATTTGAGTTTCCATACATTCCTTGGACTATTGCAAGAGTGTTAGGTTATATCAAGATGATACAGAACGTATATCAGCAGGTGGCCTACGATAAAGAGCCAGAGTTCGCCGTACCCTTGAGACATCTTTTCTTGAGTCCACGGCGCACTAATGAGTGGTTCCGACTTCGCCGCGAGCAATAGTTTTTCCACACGTCGGGAAAAATAGAGGCAATAAGTAATGCCAGAAGAAACACACAGACATCTAATTGAATTTGTGCAGACTGGCGCTGACCAAGTAGTTACTGCTACTGACCGTATAGCAGAAAGTCAACGGCGTCTAGCGCAAGCTCAACAGATAGATATTCCTGAAAGGGGTGTTTCTGCTAGAGAGGTTTTGCGTCGCGAAATAGAGAGGATGCAACAGCCTTTACAAGAACAGCAGAGGCTTCTTACTGGTGAAGTTGATCTGCGGTATAGAGTAGCCGATGCTGCCGACCGCGAAGCGGCAAGTATACGAAGGCTGGCGGCTGAACGGCAAGCGGCTCAACAAATTAGGCAGGGGTGGAGTATCGCTGAGAGAGGCGTGGTTGATCTGCCTCCTGTTGAGGCAGCGAGGGGTGGCATTCTACCGTTAGCTAATATAACTCCTGAAATACGGCAGCAAATTGAGGCTGCTATAGGGGCGGCACCGCCTCAGTCTATAGCGGGAATGATGGGTATTCCTGTTGCCGCTCCTGAAACACAAAGAGCGTTTAGAGAAGCAGAGGCTATTGCACGCCGACAAGCAATACCACCAGAAGAACGGGTAAGAGCCGAAGCGCAAGCTAGGGGGCTTGATCCAGCAGCAGAAACCGCTGCTGTTGAAAGGTTAAATGAATTAAGGGCTGCTCGAATACCTATAGAGCGGGCCATAAAGCAAGCTATTAATGAGGTAGAGAGTGCGTTAGTAAAAGAAGAAGCCGCTGCAAGAAAAGCGGAAGCAGCACGTAGAGAAACAGTGGCAACTCAAAGGGCATTGCAAGAAAGTTATAGACAAACTGGTCTTAGGCCAATTGAAGAAAAAGAGCTTCCATTTGTAGAGAAGATGGAAGCACGCGGTATTCCATTAGAGAACCAAGTCAAAGTGCTGGACGAGATGAAAAACGTGATGAGCTCCAGCCTTGGCCCACAAGAAGCCTTTGCAACAGCTCAGAGAAACGTAAAGAGGTCACTGGATGAGTCAGGAGAAGCTGCTAAGACATCTGGTAACTGGTTAGGTCGCTACATTCAAAGATACCTCGTCAGATACCTTGTTGTGTGGCAAGGAATGAGGGCGTTACAGTCAACCATGCGTGCCTGGGTGGTAGCACATGACGAGATGGATCGCGCCTTGTTCCGTGTTCAAACTACTATGGGGCTGAGTATATCGCAAGCAGAACGGTATATGGCTACCATGAGACGGATGGGTGGTGAAGTAGGATTACCAGCAGCGCAAATGGCTGGTGGTGCAATGCAGATGGGGCCTACTGCTGGAATGGCTGGACAGTTTGGCGCAATGGCAGGTATGGGTGGCGCAGAAGGTATGAAGTTCTTTGCGGGCATCCAAAAGCAATACGACTTAAGTGCCGAGGAACTGGAAGAGCTGATACCGAGGATATGGGCTGCGTTTGCTGGAAGTGGAGAGGATATTCAGACATTCTTAGGGCATTGGCAAGACCTCGTTAACGATCTGGATAGTGGGTCTGATGCGGTAGCGAAGTGGACTAGAGACTGGGCGACATACGAAACTACGAGTATGCGTGCTACTGATAAGGTAAAAACAGCGTGGGGTGACTTCTTAACAGTATTAGGTGATACGCAGCCTATAATTGATGCCAAAGAAGCTATAGCAAGCTGGTTTGATCGCCTGACTGGTAAAATTTTATATACTCAATTAGCACCAGGAGAAAAGAGCGAGGCTGAAAGAAGGTACGAGGCGGAGACTGGAAGGCAAGCAGAGGCGGGTGGTGGGCTTGGGCAATTCTGGGCGTGGGGTGCTAGGGGCGGTTTTGAAGGTGCGCCAGAAACCACAAGGCCAGCGCAGGGAGTTGCGACTGCCGCAGAGGGTAGACTTACCATACGCCCTTCAGAAATTGGTGCTGGCGTTGGCACGCAGTTTATTGATAGTGTTCAGGTAATGACCCAGGCGCAATATGACCAATTAGAAGCAATTACAAACCAAAAAGAAGAAATGTTGACGGCGCAAGGCATAATTTCTAGCGAGCTTAAGGAGCAGGTAGCCATTCAGACCGAACATGGCTACAAGTTTGATGAAATAAACACTACTATGCTGGCGATGCTTCTTGCAACAGAAGAGATAAAAGATATGCAGAGGCAGCAAATGACTGGTTACTTCAACTGGCCTGGGGCGCAACCGTCAGTAATGATTGGAAGGCCGGGTCAAGCAGAATTTCCAGGGAGAGAAGAGAGGCCGCCAGATCCTAACATCAATATTACTCAGCCTGAACCCAGTCCTTGGATTCCATGGATTTCAGGAGGCCCGCCGTATTACCAAGAAGGTGGCCCTGTAACGGAAACTGGCCCTGCTATAGTTGACCAAGGAGAGTACATATTTACTCAAGAACAAGTTAGTCGGCTCGGTTTGCCGATGTTAGAAAGACTGGCTAGAAGTCAGCCTGCTGATATGCCGCAGCCAGCAGATAGGTTGCAAGAGTCCATGCTTATGCAAATGGTTAATGTGCCTAGATACCAATACGGTGGCGTTGTTCCAGGGCAAGGCCCACAGCCAGCTATCGTGGAGGGCGGGGAGATCATTCAACCTAGAGGGCAAGCTGCAGTGGGTAGCCTAAAAGTGCAAAGTGATCTATACCTTGACGGAGAGCGCGTATCTCGGTCGGTGATGAAATTTGCTGGCGATCAATTGTTACAGGCTCAGAGGGCTTCCACGGGGGCAACTGGGGCACTTCTTTCAATTTAGAGGTATACTATGTCAACTCTTTCTGGGACGACTATTTTCATAGAACAGGATACAGACTGGGTGACTGCGCCAAGGTTTGCGGAACTGTTAGTTTTGGATGCTTCTAGTTCTGTTTTGCATTTTCTTGGCTTGGCGTCCAAGAAAAGAACCATTACTGGCTTTCTTTATGATCTTGATGGTGGGGGGGCTCCCGCTGACTACGCTGCGCTAGTCACGGCAGCCAGAGACCACGTTGTAGTTAACCTTACTACGGAACAGGGGTCTCAGGGTAATGTCTACGTATTATCAATTACTGGACAACGTGTACAAAATGTAGCAGGGGCTACCGCTGCCAAAAAGTATATTATTCGATTCACGGTGGAGCTGATGCAGGAATGACCGTAAAAGATATTGAAGCCGCAATTACCATTGGTGGTAACTCAATGGATATTATCAGTCTGAGTGTCACCTCGGATTTTGCAACTGCTTGCTCAACATTCAGTCTAGTTACCAACACGTCCTCTGGCGTAATTAACGATCTTGTCAACGTTTCGATGGGCTATTCAGGCGACACCGGGGTAATGATGACTGGTGGCCGCGTAGACACCATTACTGCCAACAGACCTCCTGGGACGTATACTATTGAAGGCAGAGACAAGCTGAAGTTAGCGATGGACTATTTCATTGTTGAGGCTAGTATGGACCCAGATGATTTTTTCAACCCTCGGCTGGGTAGTGGCAGCGTGAATACTCCACATGAAATAGTAGATAAAATATTAGAAGAGGCTGGCCTAAACTTAGATTCTTCGTCGGGAGATGCTGGCTGGACGCTAGGAGACGATGAGACGGGAGCACCATTCCAATTAAAGACAGCTTGGGAGAGCATCCAAGAAGTCTGTGCAATAGGCGTATGGAAAGTATGGGCCAGTACAAGTGGTTCAATTTACTTTGGACAAATCATTCCAGAACCAAATGGGTCTAGCGGAAGCCTCACCACGGGAGATGATGGCAATTTGACATCAATTTCCTACAGCAAGTCTGACGAACAGTTGAGAAATAAAATTATAGTGATTGGCATGCCAACAGAGTTAGGCAACGGGGCTTTCTATACAGGTGTTGCGTCAGCAGGTTCTCCTTACTTGCCAACAGGTTACTATAAGACTGCCGTTATCAGCACAGACTTACTAACGAGTGCTTCTGACTGCTATAGTTCAGCACTATTAAATCGCAACAGGTTTAATAGGCTAACTGAGAGAGTGAGTTTTGAGGCTGAGGGAGACCATTCTATCCACATCCACGACACAGTGCGCTTAACAGAGGATTTTACTGGGCTGGATAGCGACTGGTTTGTGTACCAAATAACACATTCTGTTGACGATGGCGGGTATAAAATGAGTGGGGTGTTGAGTAGATGACCACACTATCCATGACCATTGGCACGAGTAGCGGGAGCAACGTCAGCAGTAGCATCACTTCCTTAACGACCGAACATGATATTTGTAGTGTTGCACAGACGTTTGAGGTTGCATTAGACCCTACTCTTGCGACAGACTTTGACCCTTGGGACAGTGTATCAATAGCCATCAACGGCACGAATAGACTATCAGGTTATGTCAACGAAGTAGTTAAGGGCAGGTCTCCTACCAAGTTCATAGTGCGTGGCATGGACAAGATGAAATTGGCCTTGGAGATGTTCGTGCCTGATACGTGGACATCTGGCTCTACATTGAGTGAAGATGTAGAAGTTATTGGAGAAGAAAAGGATGCGGGGTGGTGGATAGACTTTTGGTTAACGCAAGCGGGCATTACTTCGTCTGGTTCAGTCGAGACTGGCTACACTGTACCTGTTGATGAGACAGACCCGTTGGTATGGACCTACACCGCAGTTTCAGACATCATTCTGGAATGTTTGGGCTATGCAGGCGGTGGGTACACTGTCATAATGGATGGGGATGGAACAGCGCAGATAAGTCGGAGAATCATTGGTATTGCTACACATTCTTTAACCAATACACTAGCCTTTTCTCGTAGTGAGGATGATAGCTGGTTGAGAGACAGGGCAGTGGTGTTTGGGGCAAGTAGTGGTAGTGTAGGAATCGTGGTTGAACAACCAGATGACCCGTCAGGCACTACCAGAGCGGTAGCATTATCCAATAATTTCATTGACAGTGAAGCTACTGGGAGGACAGTAGCTCGTGCAATGCTAGACTTCTTTGATGAGACATTAGACATCAAGCGTTGCGAAATTATAGGAGACGAAAGTATCTGGTTGGGGCATACGGCTTCAATTAGTGATAGCTGGACTGGATATTCTGGAACGGGGCTGATAACTAGCATTGAGACTTCAGTGGATGATAGAGGGTTCAGGCAGTTAGTATCAATGGATGAGAAGTGTGGGTTTGCGTGGGGTTTTGCAAATTGGCATATTGAAACCGTAGACGAGGGAACTGGCGATGAGAATGTCGGCACGTATACATCCATAGCAATAGATGCCAGTAACTATGCCCACATCAGTTACTATGATCATACTAATGATAAATTAAAGTATGCTTACGAGGATGCTGGTGGTTGGCACACTGAAACTGTCAGCGGAGCAGGAATATTGGGCCTGACTACTTCCATAGCATTGGACTCAGATGGTTATCCACACATTAGCTACCACAAATTTACCATCGCCAGCGGTGATGAACTTAAGTACGCCTACAAGGACGTTGATGGCTGGCACTTTGAAGTTGTGGACGACGGCTTTGAGTTTACCTGGGACCCTAACTGTTCTATAGTACTAGATGCAAGTAATAATCCTCACATCGCTTACTGGAAAACTGATGTATTTGGCATAAAACATGCTTACAAAAATGGCGGTGGCTGGATACTTGAGACCGTAGATGGCTTAGGTACGTATTGCGGTTCTATAGCATTGAATTCAGATGGCTATCCTTGCGTCAGTTATCGTGGCAACGCTGGTGGTTTGAGATATGCCTATAAGGACGTTGGTGGTTGGAACACAGCTTCGGTAGGCCCTGTTGATTCAGTCAGCACTGCAATTGACAGTCACTTGGCGTTAGATTCAAACGACTGTCCACATATTGTTTATAACAACGGTAATACCAATGACCTAATGTATGCCTACGAAGATAGTGGCAGTTGGAATACCGAAACAGTGGATAGTGGAGCTGTTGTTGCTGGAGCCAAGTGTTCCATCGCCTTGGATTCAAACAACTACCCGCACGTTAGTTACTACAGAGATGGCTTAGATGACTTAAAGTACGCTTATAATACCAGTGGTAGCTGGAATCTTGCAACCATAGACAGTGGTGGGGACGTTGGTCGTTATTCATCTATTGCTCTTGATGGTGGCGAGTATCCTCATATCAGTTATCGTGATGATACCAACGACAACCTGAAGCACGCTTATTGGGATGGCGCGGCTTGGAATCTTGAAACTGTAGATACTGGCACGGGGTATGTTGGCGAGTACACATCCATTGCCTTGGATAGTGAGGGTTATCCGCATATTAGTTACTATGACTATGATTTCTACTATCTGTATTATGCCTATAAAAATGTTGACGGCTGGCATATTGAGACAGTAGATGATACTGTAGACGCTGGCGATTATTTTACCTCTATAGCCTTGGATACAAATGACTATCCACACATCAGTTACTACGACTATGATAACGACAACCTGAAGTACGCCTACAAGGACATAGGGGGTTGGAATCTTGAGACCGTGGACAATACAGGAAACGTTGGCAGGTACTCCTCCTTGGCCTTGGATGGGGGCGGTTATCCTCACATCAGCTACTTCAGCGCTTACCCCAACTACAACTTGAAGTACGCCTACAAGGACATAGGGGGTTGGAATCTTGAGACAGTAGACAATGCGGCAGACGTTGGCAGGTACTCCTCCTTGGCCTTGGATGGGGGCGGTTATCCTCACATCAGTTACCTTGACTGGGATGATGATTATCTGAAGTACGCTTACCGTGACGGTGACGGTTGGCACATTGAAACAATAGATACAGGATATGTCGGTGGGTATACATCCATAGCCTTGGACGGGGATGGCTACCCACATATTAGTTACTACGATAATGCCAACCACGCACTGAAGTATGCTTATAAGGATGATGAAGGCTGGAATCTTGAAATAGCAGATGATACAGGCCCCGTTATGGGTTTCTATACCTCTATTGCCTTGGATGTAAGCGGGAATCCACACATTAGCTACACTGACTGGTATGACGATGACTTGAGGTACGCCCACAAGTCCGGTGATAACTGGAATCTTGAAACGATAGATAGCGAGGGAGATGTTGGCGGGTATACCTCTATTGCTTTGAAAGGTAATGATCCACACATCAGTTACCTTGACTCCACCAACAGCAACCTTAAGTACGCTTATGTAGATTAATAATAAGCCTGCACTTACTTTTTCCTGGCGTAAACTATGCCATTAACAAGAAACTTCTTTGACGCAGTAATCAAACAACAGAGACAAACCACTCAACAGTTGCGTACTGAGCAAAGGGGACGCACTGTTCTAGGTGGCAGTTCTGGTTCTGCTGGCGGTTCTGGCGGGCCTCCTGGCGGGTTCGTAGGCAAGTTAATACAGAGAACCGCTTGCTACGACACCACCGAGGCTGAAACGTTAGCTGGTACGGCTTCATTATTAGATAACCTAAACCATATCCGTAGCCGCATCGCCACGATGGAGGGGTACTACCTCAGTCAAGCGTTTACTTCCGATGATGTCATCAATGTAACACACGACTTCGGCAAGTATCCTGACGTAGTTGCCTTATCGGTAAAGAGTTATGGTTGGGGAAGTTTTTGGGGCAGTATTCCTTGGGGCGGTAATGCAACTGGTTATGAGGTATTAACGCCAAGCAGTATTGACCACTTGTCCTTAAACAACTTAGTTGTTACGTTAAGTTCCAGTCAAACTGGATACATTGTTTGTATAGCATAGAGAAATTGAAAAAGACAATTTCCAAGAGGTGAGATATGGGGACAAACACGACTAATTATGAATTCTATAAACCAGCAGAGGATGAGACTAGTTGGGCCGATAATGTCAACGATACCTTTGACGACTTGGACTCAATGCTCAATGCCAATTTCGTGGTAACGCAGGCGTCTGGTTCTCTCGACAACGAACATATAGTAGCCAAGCCTATAACTGGGCCTGCAACTTCTACTGATAATGCTGTTGTTAGGTGGGACGGTACAAGTGGAAGTGTTGTTCAGGATAGTGGTGTCATTATAGATGACAGTGATAACATTAGTGGCATTACCACACTCACGGCCACGAACATTGCGGCTCACAACCTGACTGGAAAGCTAACGTCTGGTTCCGTTGAAATAGAAGGTTCTAACTTTGACATTGATGGTGGTGATATTAGCGCAGGCACGGTTTCAGGAGGACTTACCTGGAGTGCGGCCCAAGACCTTAACGACCAAGCCTTAACCAACATAAACGTTGACAGTGGTTCAATAGACAACACAGATATTGGGGCTATTACGCCAGCTACGGGGGCTTTTACCAGCTTGCTTTCTTCTGGTTACAGACAGGCTGGTCTTGTTACTAAGACATCGGGGTACACTGCTGCTAACGAACAATTTATATTAGTAGATGCTACGAGTGGCAGCGTGGTAATTACCCTGCCGTCGGGCATTTCAGGAAGGGTCTATACTGTTAAGCATACCTCTGGTAGCCATGGTGTGTCTGTGATTGGTACTGGCGGAGATACTATAGATGGTGAAACTACACAAGACTTGATTCTCTTTGATGCACTCAAGGTGGTTAGCGATTCCACAAATTGGTTCATAATTTAGGAGTATTATGAGTTATATAGGACATTTACCAGAAATAGGCGCGAGTGTTCTAGGTAGGGCAGCAACGGCCACTCTCTACGTTTCGCCATGTGGGAGTAATACAAATGGCAAAACTTGGGCTTCTGCTTACAATACAATTCAGTCAGCCCTCGATGCTGCTAGTGCTGACAATGACGCATTAACCCTCATTCTCGTTGGCCCTCATGCAACCAACTATGACATCGACACGACTGGTGATCCTACTTGGTCGAAGAATGTCGTCCTCAAGGGCTCATATCGTAATTTTGCCAAAATAAAGAATGACCACGCATCGGCTACGTCAGTATTCAAGTTTACTGGGAAAGTGAGTATTGAAAATCTTGCAATTGATTGTGGGTCAGGGTCTGTCAACGGCGTAATTATTTCTGGGGCTAATACAAGGGGATCAACTCTCTACCAAACTTATTTTGAGTGTGAAGACGTAACTGGCGCTCACATGGCGTTAGAAGTGGAGGACACTGAGTATCTGCATGTAGAGGAAGTCAAGTTTCACGGTGTTGCAGCTTATACTACAGGGTTGTTACTTGATGGTTGCACGCTTTCTAACTTTGAACGATTAGATTTTCACGAAAACCTTGTTGGAATTCAGATAACTGATACGAGTCCAGATAACATTTGGTCGTTCATATTGCTCCATGACTGTGCCCTTGCACTGGATATTGATTCTGGAGATTATCAGTTCTTGCATGAGTTTGCTTTTGCTGGTAACACTCGCAATGTTGATGATGAAGTTGGAAACCATGCTTGGATTGCGCCGCATGGTGCTTTTGACATCGAGATACTGCCTGACAATCTTGTCGGAACTACTGTCAGTACAGGGAGCGCTAACACATACGGGGCTGATACTGAACTTCTGTCAGGGGCTAGTAGGGACAATCCTTTTAGAATAGTTGGTATTCACATGGAGCCTAGCACGAGCGAATGGTATCAATTGCGGCTGAGTGATGACAGTGGGGCTACCTTCTTTGATATTATCCAGTTTGACGGAACGAAGAGAGAAGGCGCTGCTGCTCCAAGTGGAACTGAACACATCTTTAACAAGGGTACTAGAATTAGTGGCAGCGCCCGTGACGTAAGTGGTGGTGATAATGTAAAAGTTTGGTTAGAGATACAGGAGATGTGACTATTCTGCTGCCAATGAATTGGCGCAGCTTCTACCAATCACGGATGAATCCGCCTGGAGGCGCTGTAGCCCCAGCGCCAGTATGTTGAGTGCAGCATTGTGATCTCGATCAAGTATCAATCCGCAGTGAGGACAATCGTGGATACGAACAGACAGGTCTTTAGGGACAATCTCGCTACAGCCAGAACACATTTGCGTAGTGTTGCGCGGGTCAACCAACACACACTCTCTCCCGGCCCGTTCTGCCTTGTATTGAGTATATCGTGTCAGTTGTCCCCACGCAGCATCGCCAATGCTCTTGTTCATACTGCGCCAGTTGCCATCCTGCATATCTTGAATGTCCAAGTCCTCAAAGGCGATGACTTGGAACTCGTTTACCAGTCGCCTACTCAATTTGTGCGCAAAGTCCTTGCGACGGTTGGCAATGCGCTGGTGGATGTGCTGGATAACCCGTTTGCTCTTGCGGTATTCAGGCGTACCTTTTTCGCACTTGCTCAATTGACGTTGGGCCTTGGCAAGCACCTTCTCACCTTGGCGGAAGAAGCGAGGATTGGGAATGTGTTCACCATTACTCAAGGTGGCAAAGTGCGTCAGGCCAACGTCCACACCAATGACCTTTGGGGATGGCGGAAGCAGTTCAATCTCAATCTCGCAGGAGAAGCAGACATACCAATTGCCCAAACCATCACGGCGAACAGTGAGGCATTTGATCTTACCCTCAATGGGGCGGTGAAGGACAATCTTCACGTCACCAATCTTCGACAAGTGCAAACGCCCATTGTCCAACAACTTAAAACCGCTCTGGGGATAGGTGAAACTATCGTAACGCTTTCGACCACGGAATCGCGGATAGCCAGGTGTTTGCCCCGCCTTCACGCGACGAAAGAAAGCCTGAAAAGCCAGATCAATACGAGTGCAAGCGTCTTGCAGAGATTGAGAGTAGGCATTGAGAAGAAAAGGATGTTCGTTCTTCCAGCCAGGAAGCATCTTGATAGTATCGTACCGGGACACTGACCGCTGCTCCTGCTCCCAAGCATCTTTGCGTACGGCGAGTGCCTCGTTATAGACCCAACGACAGGCATCTAATGCTTTTCGCATTGCCACCCGCTGCACCCTTGTCGGGAAAAGTCTATATCTGAACGTCATCCTTTGCATATTCTAATTATAGCACATTTTGTGTAGAATGTCAAATACATAAAGAAGGGATTGATAAGTGACAGACAACATCGGGGCAAGCCTTGCAGGCTTGGAAGCGTCGTTTAAGAGCTTCCGCAACGAAACACTCAGAGATATAAAGTATATTAGGGACAAGGTAGATACTATTGCGGCAAGCATGGGTAATAAAGTTGACAGGCCGCATTGTCAGGATAGGCACGAGAAGATAGATCACAGGATAGTAGAACTGGAAAAGAATGGCAGGCGAGAGGAGATAATGAAGAGAATAAGGTTGCTGGAACAGAAAACACCTGTCATCGTTCAGCAAGTAGTAGTAGCGGCTATCACTGCTATTCTGACAGCGACGGCAGTGAGAGCAATTCCATGAGAAAGGAGAGCCATGTTCGTCTTAGAGAAGGTCATAGAATACCACAGCCGATCAGACGTGATAAAGATAACGCCGCTTGGTGACACTCACATTGGTAATATTGCAACCAACGAAGGTGTCATTAAGAGTGCAGTAGCTAAGATAGCCTCAGACCCATTGCACTTCACACTTGGAACTGGCGACTTTTGCGACTACATAGCCAGAACCGATAACAGGTTTAATGCAGAAACTATTCCTGAATGGCTACAACCTTGGTTCTGGAAGAACGATCTGATAACGGGTCAGAACGAGAGGTTTTTGAAGTTAGTAGAGCCTATTAAAGGCCAGTGGTTAGGTGCATTATCAGGAGGCCACGACACAAAGATAGCTAAGTATTATGAGAGGAACATCTACTCAGAAGTCTTGAGAGGCATTAAGGCTAGTCAGGATGAGAAGTTAAGGCTAGGCAAGGCTGGCTTTATTAGGCTGAAGATGAGGAGAACATCGAGTGAAGGCAAGAGGCTCGGTACGTGGACTGTGGTTATTTATGCACAACACGAGGGTCCAGCTAGTTCTAAGTCTGGCGCAAAGGCACTCTTTTTAGAAAGCTTAATAAGTGCTTACGATGCAGACATATTCTTGGTAGGACATGGACATGCAAGAGTTTCCTTAAAGAAAGAACGCATTGGTATTGCAAGGCAGGGGTTCAAAATAGAGCGTAAGGAATGGCTTGCAGCTATGTGTGGCACTGCTTTAGGGTCGGTGTCTGATCCAGGACAAGGCCAACCGTATTTTGAAGGAACGAGAATGTTTCCCCTGGGGGCTGGTTTCATAGAGATACAGTTATTTCCAGCAACTAAAGAGATAAAATGTATTATTTGAAAAGAGGCTCCATTTATTATCGGAGCCTCTTTTCGTTTTGAGCCAACACTTTTTATAGAATTCCCGATGTGGGGAAAAACTATTTAGCCAGGGGGTTGTTCTTATCAGCGCAGTTGAAAGTTCATATAACAAGTAGTGGTGGATTAGTGTCTGTTACTTGTTGCCTTGCTATTGTGCAGCATCCAACCAAACTAAGTCGTCGCCAAACCCCTTACAGTCTTCAGTGAGACAATCACCCTCTGTGTAGCATAGCTCACTTTCATCGTACTGCTGACCGCAGATGCAACACTCAAAGCGTCGGTACTTGTTTTTCAGTCCAGGAATATGGTCGGCAAAAGGACTCTTCAGAAAAACAGTGGCAGGTTTCTTACGTGCTGTAGCAGCACCCTTTATTGGATCACTACATATAGATTTATCGAGCTTCTTTTTCTTCACCTTCCTCCTTATCAATCTTTGCTATACACAAGCCGACACAGAAGGCAGCGAAGGCTATCAATTCTACTTGTGTGAGAGGCGTTGTATCTTGGGAAGTATATCCCCTCCACTTCCTAAATTGTTCCATTAGTTCTTTATCGTTTAAATGGTCGCCTGTTGTCATGTTTCCTCTTTTCTAAGTAATTCCCGATGCGGGGAAAAACAAGCACATAATATTTAGACTATTCCTTCTTAGGCTGTGCTGGCGATGATGTCCAAAGCGTAAGACCACCAAGCCCCATTCCATCACATCGTCTGCAAGTTACAGTGCGAACTATGCGCTCGCCATTGAAGTGCATTATACACATTTTTCCGTAATCGGTGATAGCAATAAACTCGCTACCGTCTTTTGGTGCTGTCTCTATCGGTTGCCATTCTGTTTTTATATTCCTTTCTTTGTTCCCTGCTCCGTGCATTATTAGATACCTCCTAGATAGTTCTAGTCGTCATAAAACTTATCAAAGCATTTCTCACAGGCGAACCTTGGATGGTTTTCAAGTTCGCTTTCTTGTGGTGGATGTACCATACCCTGAATGTCATCAGCGTGGTAGCCACCACAGAAGCACTCATAAGTAGCTACTGCACCACACTTACCACAAAATTTCCATCTTTCATAGCTAGGCATTGCTAAACAGTCCTTATATGCAAGTTTACTCGTTCAGTCCAGAACACCTCTCGACCTTGACCCTTGATGCGCAGTTCATCTAACAAGTCATCTAGCTTGCCAGAGCCAGAGTAGCGATCAATGGGCTTGCCCTTGACTTCATCCATTAGGTCTAGTGTAGTAAGTTCTCCCGCCTTTGCAAACCATTCTTCAACAACTTCCTTGTCGTCCTCATCTGCAATGACAGGAAGAAGTGTTCGTGCTTTAGATGCGCCTATGTCAAGCACGTCTTGTTCGTTTATCTTGCCTTCCTCGATGAGTCGCCCGATAGTGGAGTAACCATACGAAGTGGATGGTGCAAGATCGATTTCCGGCGAGCACAACAGTTCCTTAAAGTTCGAGTAGCCTAGCTCTATCCAGTATTGGTTTTTGTAAATTTGCCACAGACTTTTAGCTATTGCAACAAAACTCTCCTCGATGTCCTGACGATGACTCTGAATATCTTCTGATAAGAATAACGCCTCTGCCTCACGCATCTTAACAGATAGAACACCGTCTGCATCAACATATCCTTTTACCAGAAGCCATTCTGTAAACTTGTCAGTTGTGATAAGTTCGTTCATGCTTTCTCCTCTCTAGTTGTATGCATCTAAATAAGTAATGTGATCTAGGAATGAAGCGTTAACGCGGTAGTATATTTCATCATCGTTGTAGACTACAAACCAAACGTTAGTACCTTCTAGGTATGGCTTAATTTCAGTAACACCTGGATCGCCCACGCTCCAGAGGTAGCCATCCTCTCCGTGTGTCTTAATTGCTATAATTGGCCGAGTGTCTTCCATTATAATTTTCATTGTTCTCCTTTCAGTAGCTTTTCTACTTGTCGCTCTCCTTCTTTTGTAAGCCATCCTAAGCCCTCTGTAATACCGTAGTCATACCACTACCTTCTTTCATTCCACTTCTCTATTGCCTCTTCCTTCGTACTGCCAGTAGGCCCCTCAGCAGCACATTCAATACAATAAACGAAATACCCCACTGCGATCTCCCACTTCTCACTTCCACAAAACGGACATACCTTTGGCTTAATCATTATTCTCCTCTCAGTTTTTCCCCACGTCGGGAATTTAATATTTGTATTATTCAGTGCGCATTGGAACGCCAAGCAATTCACAGAGAACTAAAAGCAGGTATGGCTCTCCAATCTCAACGAACTCACCGTTCTTTAGGACAAAGAACCCTACGCCGTGTCCGGGTACACAGAACTTTGCATTCTTGATTTTCTCAACAACATCCTTAACCAACATAACATGTTCTCCTTTCTACATATCTCTGTTCATTTTAGCTAGAATGTAGTACAGTGCCAAGAATAGCACCGCCAGCTTTGCATGAGAACTCATTTCCAGTAGCTCTGCAAAGCTAGGAAAGGTGAACTGCTCGTGGTTATATAGGTACTCTGGTGCAAGGCTTCTGAACTTGCCTTCCTTGGCACATTCGGTGCAGCCTTCACGAACCTTGTTGATGCAATAAGCTCTTACCAGAAGACTTGGGCACTCACTCATTCTTGTCTCATCTCAGAAACTATCACTTCAGAATCTTGACTGAGATCAAACGTAGTCCACCTTCTAACGTAGCGATAATGTGTGCCTTTTTCATCTTTAATTACTTCTTCTAGCTCAAAGCCGTCTTTAAGGAAGTCTCGACGTATGGTTTCTTGTGGTGGGTATGGCCTTGCTCCACATTTCATTTCTACTGTAGCTTTTATTGCCATTTTATCTTTTCCTTTCCTACATCTCTGGCGCTTCATCGTGTATGCCATCTCTGCAAAAGTATATACTATCGCGTCCAGAATGTTCACCGCAATAGCTGTTCTCGTGCAATATGGGCCACATAACATATTCTTCTCCAGTGCCTATACCGTGTATTTTTCTTGGTGCATGACGATGACACTCACCTTCGTCGTTTGTTCTAGGAACAAAATATCTACACGTTTTGCATTTCATACATCTCCTTTTAGCGCTCTTCTTCCAATGTTGCTATTCTGTACATAGCAAAGAAAACTATCGCCATAGCACATTGAGCAAGTGATGGTTCGCCTTCTACCATGTTGTTTATCCATAGTATTGTCCAAAAAGCAGTTAGTACTATCCACAAATATTTCATGCATCTCCTTTCAGATGTTTGTCCGTGCTGCCAGTCGTGAACAGCACGGACAACTCATTCCTACATCTTGCGTATGTGAGCTACTTGACCAGCTCCAAATGCTAACCATCCTGCAACGGTAGCATACCAGAACGTAGTCTCAATAGTCCATTCCTGATAGCCTAGTGCAGTTCCCAGCAACGCTCCTGTTAGTGGAACTACCATGCACATTGCCAAGAAGATAGCCCGCTTGACTTTGCTTTCTAGGTTCTCGTATGTGGGCCACCACTCTACTACAAAAGACATCAATACGCCAATGATGGCGTTGACACCACTTCCTTGCATATACAACAGAAAGTCTTGCAACGTCATTTGTCTATCACCTCCTTCTTTTTAGGAAACCTTCTGGTTCTCCATCTTTTACCTGCTGCTAACCTACAACCAATACAATACTCATTTTGACCCCATGCCATGTTCTTGCACCCCACCTTTTTGCACTTCCTCATCTACGAATCTCCCACTTCTCCTCTTCCATATTTCAGCTTCTATCTTCCAGCACTTCAAACATAGGTACATTTTGGGGCCAGTGTCTTTGCCACAAAGAGCACATTTCCTAGGCATAACAAGCCCCCTTGCAGCGTGGACACCGCCTAAACTTTCTTTCTTTGCCTTCAAAGAACATCTGGTAGCCACAGCCTTTGCACTTGCGACACTTCTTCTTTACTCTTGACGGTTGTATTTCACTCAGGTTACATCTCCTTAAGTTCTTCGGCTGGTGAATCTTTTGGCGTTTCAGTTTGTTCCAGTAGTGCCTGTTTGTACATTGCCTTGATAGCAGCAACAAACTTTTCATTGGTTGAAGTCCACTTGCCATTATCATAAGTAGCCTTGAGGTTTGTCCACAGAACGTCTGACTGAGCACCTGTAATTTCCTTCAATGATTCTTTGCCATATACCCACTGAGTCCAGGTGTGTCTTTCGTCATCACCACCAAGGATGCCATTTAGGGTTGGTGCTAGTTTCTTGATGGCATCTAGGGTTGGAGGCCCAGTTCTGCCACCATCAACCTTCATTTGTGCTTCTGTCAACAGCCACACCTTGACAGCCTGTGGGCCTTTTTCACTGTTAGGCACTATCTTCTTTTTGGGGGCCACCTTCTTTCTAGGTACAGCCTTCTTGGGCGTTGGCAGCTTTTTCTCAACCTTGCCTTCTTCATCTGGCCCGTCGTTATCAGAATCGGGATCATCACCAGTAGAGATCAGGAACGTCTTAAGCAATGCGTATTTGACAGCACTTGTGGCAGCCTTTGCCACGCCCTTATCTTGAGAATCGTTAGCTTCACCTTTCCAGTTTACAGACATTGTATTGCCAGACTCCCCATCTGCAAACGTGAGCTTGATATTTACAATAGTATGTACAAATGTGCCTCTTTTTCCTTGCCTTTCTTCTTGGTGAATGCTATCCATTGACGCAAAGAAGGCCAGCCCCTCACTTGACATTGCAGTTCGCACTGCGTCAACTACATCAGCGTCAGTTACAAACGCATACCTGAAGTGCTCGTTGAACCCGTTTTTGGGGATACGATCCAGCTGCCCCATCACGCGAGACATCTTGGCGTAAAGCGTGCTTGCAGTAACTTGATTTGTTGTTACTTCATCCATTGTTTATTCTCCTTACTACTTCATCTCTGATAAGAAACAGTTCCTCGATTACGTCCTGCCACTTATCATTGTTACCCCAGTATAGAGAAAGTTTTTCACAGTACCACGTTAGTTTTGCTGTTTGCTTGATACTTACACTGTGCTGAAGTTCGTCTTGCAGTTGAACATTTACGTTACTCATTTTACTTGACTCCTTTCGGTTTTGTTGATTCAAGCGTAGCAATATTATCACGTAAGGCTGCTAACAGCTTTTGTACCTTGGTTTCAGTTTCTTTATCCCCACTTCTTCGTGCATCAATTTCATAATGCTGTAGGGTTATTTCTCTGTGCTTTAGCGCAACAAGGAATTTCTTCACTTGACTCCTTTCAGATATGCTTTAATATATTGTGCGTTCCACTCTGGATCATATCTCTTCCACTGATTGATAGCACATTGAGCCATTACCTTTGACCAGCCAGTGTACCTCATTACAATTTCTAAATCACTGCTGTCATTTACTTCTAGCTTAATGTCTCTTTCATTATCACACATCTTTTCTCCTTTCTTAGAATGGTATTTCTATATGCTTCCAATAGTCTTTCAACCACGCTGGCGCAACCTTCATCCAGCCATCCTTTTGCGCCAACGCAAAACCTAGCCGCATCCACTTTTCTATGAGGTGTGCGGTATAATCATCATCTGCGCCGCTCCTCCAGAAGTGGATAGCAGCCTCCAATAACTCTTCTTTTGTTGCTTCCTTGATCTCGTCATACATTTTGTTTTCTGTCACTGTTATCTCCTTTGTATTGCTTATGCTTGTTAGTTTGGATATTTTCCTGCCGAGGTAGAACAGGAAAGACAACCATTCTTCCTCTAATGTCTCTGGTTCAAATGCGGCATCGTAAGCTCCTTGTATCCCCTTGTTTTCCAGCCAAGAGATGAACAGATCGCGGATGGGTGGCGTCTTGGCACGCTTGTCAAACCATTCGTTAAATTGTACCATTACTTTCTCCTTTTTTCCCCACGTCGGGAATTAGGCCAGTCTAACCACACCATTGCCTGTGCTATTGCTATTATTACTTCTAGTGCACCCTGTGTTCCCAGTAGCGCCTTGCTCATATCCTTATCAGACATTAGCTTCTTAACGAGTTGATCCATAAAGACTTTTTCTCTAGTAGGTAGCTTTCTATAAAGAGACTGATATGCAATTGAGCGTATCTCATTTGCCTCATCAACAGAAAATTGTTCAAGTGCAGCTAGTTCTGGAAACCTTCTGTTAATTGCTGGATAGTGCATTATATCTCCCTTTCCACGAACTGTCTCCATACGTTTGTCAGCAGAATTTCAGCGGGCCTCAACTTGTCAATTCTTGAGTCGTCTGTATTCTCCCATTTCATATCATCAAACAACGCCTCAAACATATACTTAATTTCATTCTCTACATACAACACGATCTCTTCCTTGTCCATTTCACATCTCCTCTAGTGTTTCGTTCATACTTTTTCCTTTCAGGAATTTGTCAAATCACCTCAAGTTGTTTAGCTCAAGCTTGCCCATCGTTTTTGTTCCTTTGCGTGATTCTCTTTATCTTCTTGTCTCGCCTCTTTAACCAGCAAGTCCAACAGTATTCCCGCCCTGGAAAGACGCGCCGCTTGCATCCCTTCGTAGCACATTTTACCAATGTTCTCTTGACCATCACTCCTCCTTTCGCCGCAATAGCCGTGCCAGCTTCTCTAACAGACCTGCCTGCTTTTTCACTTGCCCTGCCAGCAGTTCATCCAGCTCACTCCGCAACCTCTCAAGCATCAGCCCGGTCGGGTTGTTACGAAGTTCCCTCTGTATTTCCTTCTGTATTACTATGAGGCGTCTCTCATTGTTGTCCACAGCTACTCTCCCGTGAAATTGAGCTCATTGCGTTAATCATCTCTCTACCTTCTCCAAGTTCAATTCTTTAACAGACTTAGGTGCATTTATCCAGTCCTTGTGATAGTTAATAGATGGCATTGCCTTTAATTGGATAGCTTGTGAACAAACATCTTTCCAGTCCATGTTATTTGCTGCCCAGTCTGTAATCTCATATTCATCAGACATAGCATAGGCCACTTCTTCCTCGTGAATGTTCTGATATTCTCCGAGTCCTTTTCTTACATCGCCTATGATGTAGTCAGCCCTGTTCTTGGCTATCAACATTGCTGGTATTGCCCACTGTGTTTTATCAGACATTTCTACAATTAAGTATTTCACATCTCCTCCAAGAAGTTTCTATCACCTTCAGACAGTCGCCAGAAATCCCAAGCCGTCGGCTTACCATTTTCCACGCGCCGCCCGTCAGACATCCTGTAGCATTCTTCGGGGGAAGCATATCCTTCAACGATAGCTACACCATCTTGGACACGAAGGAGTTTAGCTAGTGTTGTTTGGGTTGGCAAGCCGTGCAATTCTAAAGTAATGTTCATCCCTCTATCTCCTCCAATCCTTCTAGCATTGGCAGTAGCAAGTTACCCTCACATCTTAGCTCCCACCAGCCAGGCCCACCAAACTCTGGGTCACCTTCCATATAAGATGCACTCATAATGACCAGGTATACCTGCTCGGTTGCGAAGCCATCAAAGGTCTCTAGCTCATTTACCTTACCCTCATCGGAGAAAAGATAGTGAATCAGGTCGGCAGGGATATGCTCGCCAGTGAACTCAAAAATATCTAATTCAAGCGGCTCGTGTGTTTGGTAGTGCGAATGTATCCAGATGTGCATTGCGAACTTAGTCATCATTCTCCTCCCTATAACCATCTGAAGTAATAGTACCTTTTATATTCTTCTTTTGTTGCATAGCACTATCTCCTATAGTTCTATTAACCGATTGTAAGTTGGGTTGAATTTCCACTCTACCATTCCCCTATCCGGGCCTGCGTCCCTCACTTTCTTGACGTGAAGCCTCGTTACTCTCTCTTTACTATTGTCGTATGTTTTGTCATCATGTCCTATATGCCTACCACCAGCTAGAACTATATCTGCTGCATTGAGTAGAGATTGACCGCCTCGCAGCAATCGGTCTGACTTCACTTGCATACCATTTTCCCAGTTAGCCTTTGCCACATCAGTCATCTGGTTCAGAGTAAAGATGTGTGTTTCTGTGTTCTGTGCTAACTGAAGTAGGATGTTGGCCTTAGTGTCTAGTAATTCCCATCCATTGAGCCTGCCCCATTCGTCTTCGTTCTTGATAGTTCTGAACCTATCTATTATTACGAGTCCAATAGGCCCAAACTCTCTCTTATGAGCAAGTATCAAGGCGCTCATAGTGGATATTTTCTGGTGCCTTGAGTACATCCGTAACCACTTATCAGCCAGCTTCTTAGTAGCATGAAGGGTCTCTATTTCTTCCTTTCCACTAGGGTTCTGAATGGCTGATATAGGCATACCAGCCAGGTTACTCATCAACCACAGTAGCGTTCTCTTAGCGCCCATCTCCATGCTAAAGAATATAACGCCTATTCCTTGCCTGATAAAGTTACACGCTAGGTTGCAACTAAATGTACTCTTACCGTGGTTGGTAGGCATACCTAAAACTGACAGTTGGCCTAGTCCAAGTCCGCCGTGTCCGTGATAGTCTGGCGGCTTAAGAAGTTCGTCTAGCCGAGGATAGCCAGAGCTAATATAGTCGCTCAAACCTTCTTGTTCTAAGATGGTAGAAGGAAGTGCATCATTAGCAACTGTTCTGGAAGTGACGTGCAGTAGCATATCTACCAGACCTGGTAGGTTACGACTCACTTGACGGGGCTTAGTCTTGTTAAGGAATGATGTAGTTAGTTCAGAAACTTGATTATACGCTCTAGTATCAATCAAGTTTCTGATGGCTCTCTCTAGTTGTATCTGAGGTTCAGGTGGTGACAACAGCCAACTCTGTACTTTTGCCAAGTCGTTGGGGTTTACACCATTGTAGTGCTTGAATTCAGATGCGATTCCCCTTCTCTCGGTTATTCCTTTTCCTATGCACTCTATGGTGCATCCAAATAGTTCTTGGAAGGGTTTTACTGAGAAGCAGTCTTCTGTAAACCCTAAGTCAATCATGGTGGTTATCGTCTTCTCGGGATTTTGGCACAGATGGAGGACAGCGCCTTTTTCGGCTTGAAGGTCTCGTTGCATTGAACTCCTATTGAGGTGGCCTATCAAAGCGATGCGTTTCTTTCATGCCATTGTGCAACTTCCATAGTCATGTATATTGGAGGCATTGGTTCTGGCTCGGTGAACTTTTCAATGTAGCTTGCACCAGATGAATCAGTCCACGTTACAGCTCTTAAGGTATTGATGTTTTTGATACCTTTCCTTCGCATATCTAGCAAGCATCCCTTAATTTCATCTGGTGTAAACCTTCTTTGGGGTATCTCACACTCATCGTCCCTCTTAGGATTGAGGAATGACTTTGCATGTGCTAAGTGTCGCAGGTGGATATTGTGTGACCACGTTTTGCCTAAGAAGTCTGTAACAAACCAGAACGCAAGCTGGAAGGTTGTGTTAGCTTTTTTTGTTGCCATCCGTCTTTTCCAAGACTTCTGCCGGTAATGGCTTTGACGTAAACCATTTCAAGTTCCACTGACCGCAACTGTTTCTTCCTGTACGCAATAAACCTAACTCACCGCAGTCAAAGACCTCGTTGAGACCAAACAAGCCGGTCTTGTTTAGGTATTCCATTAAAGCTAATTCCATCTGTTTCCTAGTCATTACTCAAACATTGCCTCTAGTATCTTCTTGCGCTTGTAGCTTGTACCAAGGTTCTCAGCCAGTTGAGTGGTCATTGCTTCTGCAAGTTGTACCGCCAAGCCCTCCGCGCCGGCAATAGCTGCTTCAATCAAGACGGACTTCTTTTCTCGCAAACACGTGATAATTTCTGGCGCAAGTTCCTCCTGAACGAACGTAGTCACTACTCTGTTTACTGCGCTGCCAACGGATTCCTGTACACGCCAAGTTGCACCCTTGGTGGCTTCATCAATTACCGCTTCTCGTATTTGTTCTATTGCACCATTGAGTATTTCTTTCGTTTGCTCTTCTGTTAAGATGCTCATGTCAACTCCTTTCTATTTGTGCATAGATAGACATACAGTACATCTCCAAGACTTAGACGCAATGGCCCAGTTGCACACTCTCTGAAATAGGCCACACTTCTTATCTTGGTACTTGTGTGTGCATGTACACCTTCTTATTGCGGTCATATTTCCTCCTCTATTACCCACTGTAGTTGTTGCGCTAATACTAATGCACAGACCTCACATAACCTAAGACCATTCCATCCACCAGGAGGTGAAGAGGTGATGATCTTATAAGTTTCTGCGTTAGCCTTGTCGCAAGCTTGGCACTCTCTAAAGTTATGAGGTTTCTCCTTCTCTATGCGTATCATCTCATTCTCCTAAAAAGGAATTTCGTCTTCTTCTTCAGGTTCAGGCTTACTCTTACTTCCTGCAAAACGCCATTCACGCACCGTTAGCTCAAAGGAAGCCTTAGCATTGCCACTACTGTCTTGCCATATACGAGGGCTACCTGTATCAGCGTCGGGCTTTAGTTCTCCATCAACGAGAATGGCAACACCTTTGGTCAGGTATTCTGCCGCAGCCTCAGCGGTCTTACCCCACACCGTACACCTGAACCAGATCGTAGTCTTATGATCGCCAAAACCACTGTCAGCCGCCAGCGAGAAATTCGCAACCGGCGAACCATTTGGTGTGTATCTTAGGTCGGCCCCGTCTGAACCAACTCGCCCTAAAGCTATGACCTTGTTGTACATTTTCCATATCTCCTTTCAATACAGAGCGCTCTAGCCCTCATCAGGGCTATTAAATGCTACGTTCACGCTGAATCTCCACTTGGCCTCAAGCGTCTCTACCATACCATTTACTAAGGCTGTTGCAAAGGCACTAGAACTCTTACGTATTTGTTTGGCAACCTCAACCTTTACTTCATCACTTATCTCTTCAACATACTCTTTAATGGCTTCTTTAGCTGCGCTTCTGATAACATCTTCTACTAACCATTCGAGATAGATATATTTGTTCCGATAGTCAGAATCAGATCGCTTACCATTACTAGCCACCCTAGCCGTTAGAGCTTCTGCTACTATTCTCTTAACCAGTCTTTCAGTCTGCCCCAACTCTCGTACAATAGCTGCTTGTATCTGTTCTCTGATAACGGGTTCTACTAATTCTTTGTCCACTTGCAGTGTCATTCCTGCCATTTCGTTTCTCCTTATTAAATATTTTTTGTGTTCCCCTGCCCTACCTAGCCAAGCAACGCTGCCGCAGCCCTAATCAACTACTCTCGTACCAAGTCACCCCAAGCCTCGCTTGGAGCTTCATCTCCCTGTTCTGTCCAGTAATGGGCTTCCAGGGCACTTGAAACCAAGTGCAATTCCATGTCCCAACGGTCATAGATGGCATTAGAGCCTAGCCCTTGCTCCAAGACACGGATTTGCACTTCGATGGCGGCATGGTTATCATCACCGAAGCCAGTATAGCGGCGCACGTTTGGCCTCATGTCTTTCAACTTCTTGATTTCCTCTTGTACTTGCTCGTTTGTGGGTCTCATTTCCTTTCTCCTTTTCAGTTATTTTTCCACGCGTTGGGAATTTCCTTTCAGCTAATGTGTCTATATTATAGTCTTTTTCTAGGAATTGTCAAATTCGCTATTAGCACCACATCCTTAATGCAGCTTCAACTTCAATTTGGGGCACGGAGTCTTGTATTAGCAAATTGCTAATAGATGTTAATTCACCGCACGACTTTGTTCGGAGTTGTCCACCCTCAAACTTGCTCCAATAGCGACAGAAAGCATTATCTCCTACAACTGATGTTACAAAGCCTTGTTCTGCATCACGGTGTTTCGTATCACCTTCGGCATGGCTTGGCACATAGACAATTTGCATTCCTCTTTTTAGCTCCACTATACTCCTTTCCTTTTTAGAGTTTATTAATTACAGCCTCCAGTAATTCCTCAAGAATGTGCATTTGTCCATCAACCACCTCCATCTGATCACAAGTTCCTCTAACAGACTCGATGTTGTGTGCTTTTGCTTGCTTTACCAGTTTCCTAGTAAGGCTATCAAACTTCTTTTGTAGCCCTTGCAACTTTGCCTCTATTTGCTTTTGCATTATTAGCCTTTCCAGCTACCAGAATAGGTTGCTGCCTTTTTATAGCAGCTAATACCTTATGTGCTTCCCCTTCGCTAATTTGCCAGTTGTTCATCAAGTATGCTATCTCGTTTTTAGCCATCTGCTTCCTCATCTAAATCATAGTCGTCCATACACGTCACCACAAACGCCAACCGTAAAAAGCCATCACTATTAGTGGCTTCAAAACCACCAGTTGCCACATATTCACCAGTCTTTTCACATTTTTCTAATAATGACTTCGCACGTGACCTTAACTCGTTGTAGTTCGGCGTGCAGTCTTCGTCGGCCCATGTCCAGTCTAACGCCTTCATGCTAATTATCACGCTCTCCCAGTCGAAGTTGTCTAGTATCCATTCTACCTTGTCGCTACTCATTTTATCATCTCCTTTTTCCCCGCGTTGGGAATTATTTTTCACAGATAACCTTTCAGCATTTTTGCTATCGTTCCTCCCAGGTTATATACTTGTCGCAGTTCTTTCTTACCTAATGTTGCCACATCCTCTCCATATTCCAACAAGAAGTCAGTCTTGGCATCTTCCAGAACCATCTTGATATATGTGCCTATCTGAGAGGGTTCTTCTATTTCGCCCTCTTTGGAGAAAACACTTTGTAATCTATTATCATTGATGTATCCTCTGAATAACAGATTGAGTCTCGTTACTTCTGGATCACTAGGTTGTGGTGGCTTAGGGGCCTTAACTCTTTCCATGAACTTCTCGTTTTTCTTTTTAAGGCAAAACCACCTACCTTTCTTGTCGTAGTATACCTTCCTATAAGGCTTGATGACTATCCCTTCACAAATGTTGTCTTCTATTGGATTAAGTAGGGAATTGAATTCAACATTGTAGTCCAGTGCAGCCTGCAAACCTTGAACCCTAGCTACTGAGGGAAGGGTGTGTTTGTAAAACCTAAAAAGTTTGGAGAAGACGTAGAAATTGTGTGGTGATAACACTTCACCATTGTCCATCACGTCAAAGAACCCTACCTGCTTCTCTTTACCATAGTTTATACCCTTTTGTACTCCAGGGCCATAGAGTTCACCGAATAGCCTTATAGTTATTCCCATAGCACCTACATAGTCTTGTATGTTTTGGAATATATGTTCATATCGTTCTACTACATTCCAAACATCATAGAAGTTTGCACCTTCTCCTAAAAAGGAATTGCGTTTAGCCAGTCTCCAAGATTCATTTGGTGAGAAATATATGGCTATGTTGCTCCCGTGGCATTTTTCCACCAAAATGTACTCACAGGTAAGTAGCTCTGGATATTCACCTAAAAAGCCATTGATAAACTTCTGCTGATAGTGGTTAGTGATTTTACTGTACTTTTTGAATTCCATGACTTACTCCTTTCGGCTTGCATTAAATGCTTCCAAGAACCACACTGGCAGCTCTACGTTGTTGTTATAGAAGTTTTCTTTCGCCCTTAGCGTAACTCGTGAATCATAACTGTGCATTATAGTGCCAGTAGCTTCCATTAAAGGTGTGTATAGCACCTTCCACGCATTGCTGTATTCTTCAAAGCTTTCTGTGTATTCACCATTTGGCATACGATAGTTGTTCATCTGCTCTCCTTGTTTGTATATGCGACACTTTTTATTTGCTGGCTTTTCCCAACGTTGGGAATTTCTATCACTTTCTAAGAAGTAACATTTCTGCTCTTTCTACCATTTTCCTTGCTGCACATCCGCCATCCTTGAAGTGGTGATCTGGATGAGCTATTGACTCATTAGGCCAGTCTGTAACAACGCTCTCATCAAGTCCGTTCCAGCCCCACTCTGCATCAGCGTACAACCTCAAAGTATCTACCATCTCCACAAACAAATTTTCTGTTATGAGCATATTTTTAGCCATTGCATCTCCTTTTCCCAACGTGGGGAATTTATTCCTTCTTGACCCAGCACACTGCGCCTTCTGGATAAACGTCAACTTCTCGCAATTCTCCATTACGTGAAATTACAGCCGCCTCTAAATATACATCATAGGTCTTGTCCCATTCAGGGTGTACGGTATTCTCTATCCAGCCTACATACCTCCAGTTATTATCGCGTTCTTTTGCAAACCCTGGAAATGGTATTCCATTAAGCGTTTTCATACTAGACTCCTTTCGAATATTTGTCTTAGTCGGTTGGTTTCCTCTGCTGTTAAAGTATCTTCTAGTGCTATTACTTGTTCTTGAAACTGGTCATCTAGCACACCGCGTACACAGTCAACAGTTAGCCTTTGGTTAGTAGGCTTTAACTGCCTGAAAAGCGCAACCAGCTGTCTTTCTTGCTCATAATTTTGCATTATTGGCCCCCTCTATGCACTCTTTGCATATAGTTACTCTCCAATAAGATGGAACAAGGTCATATTCAACCCAATTGCCACAACATCCACAATTGCCCCCAACGCTTATTTCTTTAAGAACAATATCTATGACTAAATCGGCAAACCATCTTCTTATTTTATTCATGCTTTAGTTCTCCTTTTTAGGAACGCTCTTCCTGCTCCAACAATGCCAGTAAAATACCTTGCCATCGCTTGCTGAAATTAGTTCTGACCTACAGCGAGGACATATCGTCACTTGCACGTTGAACAAGAACTCAGTTGCAGTCTTTCCTACATCTTCTTGGCACACAGGACAAGTTTTGTTCATTGTTGTGCTCCTTTCACCAATATACATCAATAAGATAATTACCTGGTTCAATATAGCCAGCGACACACATATCTTGTAGCAGTACGCCCAAGATAAATTATTGGTCTATTGCACCAGACTTGAAATTAGCTACATATTTGGCACCCTGTTTGTCAAGCGGCTCACGTTTAACATTAAACCTATAGCTTGAGTAATTGTTCCACTCCTGCATAGCAAGAAGGTCAGTACAGCTTGCTGGCAAATTGTAGAAGTCCATAACGGCCTGCGCGACTTCATCATCACTGACCCTAAGCACCTCCATCTTCTCAACTCTCACTATCAGTCTCCTTTCTAAGCTTTGCAGCTAAGTATTCACATGATGCTACCAGTGCCAGATTTGCCTTTTGTGATTCTTCAATCTTTTTTAGTAAGTCAGTCAGGTCATAGTTGTGCCCGCAGTCAAAGCAGTGTACTCGCCACCCACCATAAGTAAGGTTTGTGCTGTGGCAATCAGGACACCCGTTCATTATTAGACTCCTTTCTCGTTCTGCTATGCGGTCGGCCCTTTGGTCGTAGTAGTAGTCCGCTCTCTCGCAGAATTCTTCACTGAATGGCATTTACCTCACCTCCCTGGCGTCGCAGTGGCAATAGGGGCAAACAGGTTGCTCACCGTTCCATAGTACGCACCACTGGCAGATGAATATCTCGCACCCTGTACACACATAGACGGCGGGGCTTTGCTCGCAAATTTCACACACCTCGCGCTCCTTTCGGACGGTGTGCCCTGATGTCGAGGGTGTGCTTCCAAGGGGGTAGGTTCATAGCGGTTGCGCGATAGCCTGGCACTTGTGCCTCGACGGTGAAGTTGAGGTATTGAATGCCGTCTTCCCATCCCTCCTCTTGGATCTCAACAATGATCTCAATGCCCTCAGGCGTACTGAAGCGGTGTGTAGTCATTGGCTCACTCTCCTTTCTAGGTCTAAGCTGATAGTCTTGCAGTCTCAAGTTAACACTACAAATGTGGTCACTAATGCGCTTATCAACGAACTGAACAGCCTTAGCATTAGCCCCTAATTGTCTGTCATAAGCCTTGCTGATAGCCCACAGCTTCTTGAGCCTAGTAACTATTTCACGAATCTTGTTCATTCTTTTCCTCCCTGTCAATGCTATCTTTTAGAAATGCAAGCATTACCATACGCCCAACCATATCGGAAAGCGGAATTGTACGGCGTATATATTCTATCATCTTGGCATATCGTTCTTCTTTAGTCATTATCAGACTCCTCTCTTTGCTTGCAACTTGCACAACAAGGCAATTGACCCATCCATTGAATTTGTTTTTCCGTTATCTGCTCTTGGCAAATGAAACAAGTGTATAGTCGTTTGCTACTTGCCAGTGCAACAAGTTCATCTAGTATTAACTCAATGTTTTTACTCATTATCAGACTCCTTTCAGATAATAGGACTAAATACATGTCCAATAAAGCTACCACTGTGTAATTGATAAGTTCCGATATATTGCAGGTTGTTTCGCGCCATGCCGCCCGTTACATACGTGACTATCTCTACGAATTCAAGTTCCGCATCAGGATCAACCCTTGCCCACAGACATGGTATTCCATATTGGACTTGAACAGACAACAGTTGTGCGCCCTTTGGCATTTCAATAAATTGAATGTCATCTACTGCAAGTTGGTATTTCCAGATCGTCATTATCAGACTCCTTTCTTTCCGTTCGCATTCTTTCTATTTCGGCTCCTATTGCGTGTACACATGTATCACAATAGTCATATCCTTTTACGGTAAACTTCTCAGGCGGCGTTAGTTTCTGTTCACAAACATGGCAGGTAAATAACAGTGCGTTAGCCAGTGTTGGTACTACCGATAGCATGTCCATAATGATAGGTTTATTCATTGCCATCTCCTTAAATGTTCCTTATAGCACTTATAGTGAGATGTGTCACCATATTTTGGGCCAACAATAGCTGTATATATTTGTGCTTCCAAGAAGGGTTGACCACAAATTGCACAATTTGTGTTGTGAAGTTGTATTTTTGTAAGAAGCAGAGCACGCTTTTCGTGTCCGTCTTTAGCAAGTTGGTCATTATCAGACAGTACCATTTTTGGCATCATAATTGACCCCTTTCCCCACGTTGGGAATTATATCACAGAACCTCATTCTTGTCAAGTTTGCCTATTAGGTATTGGTTAAATGGCTCAAGGTTATAGTAATCATAATTATACAACTCCATTAACTTCCTTAACAGAACATCACGCATTACTGATCCGTGAGCATGTGCCTCGGCGTGACACTTGATGCACAAAACACACATATTAGGAAGTTGCCAGATTAAAGCGTTCCCCTTACCAGTGTATGACCTGAATAGCAAGTGATGTGTGTCGTTGCCACTTGCACCACACAGGATGCAACTGTAGTCGTCCCTTAACGCAACAGCTCGCCTTAGTATATTGCATTGGTAGTCACTCAGAATTATTGGTTTCATCAGTCATCGCCCTAGCTACTAGTAAACAGATACCATCGCACGGATTCTGTTCGGGGAAGAGGTCTTCCATAATCAGTCTTGTTTTCATAAATTTAAGAAAGCGTTGTACTTCTTTATCTGGAATCTCAAGTTGTATGGTTGCCATTATCATCCTCCTCTGGGTAGTGAGTATTGGCATCAATAGAGTCAAAGATTCTTTTACATTCTGCACACAGATAATCAAACCCGTGCCCAGGGTTTTCAATGCAGGGTTGTGTAATATGGCATCCTTGACAACGTACTACCACCGTTTGCCTATTCAGAATTATTGGTTTCAGGTTACTTCTCCTTCCAGTCTTTGTAATACCACACCTGCAAGAGCATCCAAGCCGTCACTGTGCATTTTAAGGCCCTCACTTTCTGTAAACAGATGCTTGATCTTTTCATATCCCCTTACAGGGCGTGGGTCAAAACCTGCTTGTGCAGCATCATTGATTGCAGCTAGTTCTAGGTCTGTTAGCTGCTCACAGGACATTGACACAAGTGTGCAATAAAGATTTCTCATATCAAGCATTATTAGACTCCTTTCAGCTTGTCTCTTTCAGTGAGTACCTGTATTAACCTATCTTCTGCACTGATGCCTGACATGCACGGATATAGAGGATAGCTCCAACATAGGCATTGCCCTTCACCTGGCTCGTATTTATCATAGTCATCATCTTGAGCTAGTGGCTTTTCGCAGTATGGGCAATGTGTTTCACCCCATACCCTATCAGGAACTTTCATTTCTGTTAAGATAAATGATCCTACACCAACATCTGTAATATCACACTCTGACACTGATATGTATGGTGTATCATCATCATCTAACGCTAAGAATAGATTGCCCTCAAGGATTTCATCCCACTTCATTGTGTATCTTTTATCAGTTGAATCATCAATTAGTATTAGCATTAGACTCCTTTCTAATAGTGGTCCAAGTCTTCAGGTGTATCCGTCAAAATACTCCATTCAATTTGGGATTTGATGGTATCAAGAAACAGCGTTTTGCACATCGTCCATTCTGGATTGTCACAGACAGTGCTGCGCCCATCAGCCGACAGTGTTCCCATCCTGACATTGTTCTTTCGAGCAAACTCATAGAATATATTTGTTACCTCTGTGACTGTTGCGTCAGGCATTTTAGAGCGTATAATCTCTTCTGCAATTTTGGACATTTCTTCGTTCATAACTTAGCCTCCTTTCAGATGTTTTTCTGCGGCATTATTATAGTCTATGCAAATATCCAAGCAGTTCTTGCGGCAGATAGGGTCTTGGAAAGAGTCGTGTTGTTCTATCCATGCCAGTCTTTCTTGTCTCATTGTGCTATTTACTTTGCCTATGGGTTGGCCGCCCTCTCTGAGATAAATGACGCAAGGAAAGTGCCATTGCCCAGCCACTATACTATCATCCTGTGCAAGGTGACATTTATGACAATCCGACTCCTTAATGCCGCGCACGTTGCGTCCCGTTTTGCAGTGACCAACACGATAATTGAGAATGGGATGCTGTTTCAGAATAGCTGGTGGTATGTCTGGAACGGATAACTTATCCCACTGCGCTGCTGAGACTATGCGTATATCTGCTACGCCTAGACTATGAGCAAATACTACTACATCTGATAAGGTCTCCTCTGTGTCTGGCGTGAACACACAGCCCACCGTTACATAGGTCAAACTAGATAATTTCTTGATGTTCTGGACAACTTGATTCCACTTTCCTGTAATGCCAGCCACTTTGTTACCAAGTGATGCACAGCAGGCATCTAGCGAAATTGAGAAGTCATTTACTCCACTGTCTAACAGTTGTTCATATACAGCAAAGTCTTGTGATCCGTTAGTAGATACTGCTATGCATTCTACGCCACAACCCCTGCAAAAACTAACGAGTGTATTTAGGTATGGATATAGAGTTGGCTCGCCACCAGAGAACCTAATATTCTTAAGGCCATCCCTTATCCAGTAGGTCAAGGTTTCTAGAGCCCTTTCTAGTGGTATATCACCTAGACAGTCCTCGCTGAAATGTCCAAAGCCCCTACAATAAGTACACTTAAAGTTGCACCTACTTGTGACCAACAGTTCACACCTCCACATGGGAGAAACAGCACTGGTGTTTCTAGCACGATGCTCAGTCAGTGTATAGAATCCTATGTCGTCTAGCATTAGTTTCCTTTCAGGTGCTTTTTACCAGCATCGGTTATTTCTCTTCCTCTTTGTGTTAGCGCCACTAAACCACATTCTACTAGAAATGGCTCAATGTCTCTTAGCGCATTAGGTGTATCTGTCATTGCGTCCGCTAAGGGTCGCAGTCCAGTTGGCCTATTGAATAAGTTTAGTTTTTCCAGATAGAACCGATCTCTGTCATTTAGGCCAAGTTCATCTACACCAAATTCATCCAGTGCAGCACACACTTCTTTTGGATAAAGACATTTCAGAGAATGGTATATGGCATACTGTTGTATGTACCATAATAGGTTGCTATTGACAATACGCGGTGTCCCCTTGCTGCGCTTGGCAACTTCTCTTAAACCATCTGGTGAAATGATTAGCCCAAGAAGCCTCGCGCTCCTGGCAGCTATTTGAGCAAGCTCGTCAACCGAGTACAGAGTTAGAAACAGTCTCAGCGCGAACCTTTGTTCAAAGGCTCGTTGCAATGGGCCAGGAATAGTTGTTGCACCAATACAGATAAAGTCGGCTTGTTTTTCCACGCCTACGTAACGGTTTCCTTCTTTGGCCCACCACGTCGTTTTAATTTGGCCTTGTTCAAGCCATGGCAGTAGAACGTCTTGGCCTTTTCTGTTCAGTTGGTGAATTTCATCTATGAACAGTAGGCTTCCTGCAACTACCATGTTCTTGACTTGCCATGCATCTTTGGCTAAGTCTATGCCAGTCGTTACTACCGTACCTAGCCCCATCTCTCTTGCAATGACGTGTGCTAAAAGGCTTTTTCCTGTCCCTGCAGGCCCTGATAACAGGATGTTCCCTAACTTGGTTTTTCTTATTAGCGCAGCAGCAATTACAGTATGCAGTCTTGCTTTGATCTGGGGCATACCAATTACTTCACTGAGGTATTGGGGTCGAAGCAAGGCATCGGTGTTGATCACTTCTTCTCTACCTTTTCAATTTGTTCAACGTTGGTATTGCCTATTCTTAAAACATTCACCAGCGCTGCCAGCTTGTTTGGACAATATATCTTTGATCCTGAACTGGTGTAAATGATGTACTTGCATTTTTTAGCCATTATAAATCTTCCACTCACTCATACATCCTCTCATTTTTAATTAGTTACCCTGAATGAACAACCGCAGTTGGGACATTCAAGTTCGTTTATTTTCAGAGTTACTTCAGTTTTTCTTATCTTGACTTTCTTTTTCTTGCTTTCTGTTATTATCATAGTAAACGAACGTTGGCAGTTTGGACATCTTGTTTTCATCTTTCTCCTTTCAGAATATAATCTTCCTAGTTTTATCCCAGTTGTTCAACATTGGCATTGCCTATTCTTAAAACATTTGCCAGCACTGCCAGCCTGCTTGGACAATATATCTTTGATCCTGAACTGGTGTAGATGATGTACTTGCATTTTCTGGGCATTATACCTTTTCCTTCTGTTCCCACTCTTTCATTCTTCTGTCATATTCTTCTTCTGATACACAGCCGCGAAAGGCATGATTACACTTAGGGCATCTGCCTTGTCCCGTTATATCATAATACAGTTCGCTTCCAGACCAGCCACAGTAATTACACGAGTACATTACCAGCCTCCCTCTTCCGGCGTTTCTACAACCTTGATAATGTGTTCTTTGGCAGATTCATTTAACTGGCGCACCTCCTCGGCTGTAACCATGCCATGCTCAACTTTGGCCTGAGCAGCAGCCTTCCAGTTATATCTGAGGTCGGCAAGTTTTCTTCTGATAAGGCTTAAACCTTTCTTGCTTTGCAGGTAACGATCTATCCTGCGTTCAACCTCCCAACAGTCATTGCACCTCTTGGTGTGTAGACATTGGGTTGGTGTTCCACAGACATCACACACGGTTTCCATTATCCATCCTCTCCTTCCAGTAGAGCAGCAATGGCAATTTTCTGGCTCGCCGTGCGTGCTACTAGATGCACCATCTCGCGGTGTTTCTGTTCATAAACAAACCACTCGCCGTCATCAAACACAAGCCATCGTGTACTTGTGCTTAAGCGAACTTTTTTTGTCATTAGTACCTTGGTAATGCTGTCCATGTTATTCTCCTTTGTCTATTTTCCTTGCCCCGTCTGGCATACGGCTACAAGGTGCTGTCATGTTATTTCCGCACCTACCACAAGCATATACAGTAATGTCTGTTTGCCAGAGCTTTTTCAGTAAAGGGCAGAAGTATTCAATTGTGTATGAATCTATCTTGCTGAAGCTAGTTGCCCTCTTGCAATGTTCACAATAGTAAGTCAACTATCCGCCCCCTTTTTCCCGACGTGTGGAAAAGTGTGCAAACCTCTTTTTGGTGTGAAGGGCAAGTTTCCTTGTTGTGGCACTGATACGACTAACGTCCATATCCAAGCAGTCCAACACGTTAGCTTGCACTTCTTTTACTTCTTTGATGTCTGCACCTAACAGTTCTATGTCAGCCTTGTTTTGGTATGTGCGTTCAACCGCTTTATTAAGAGAAGCCCTAGCTTGTTCAAGTAGTTTTTCAAGGTCGCTTATTGTACTCTCGTTGGAGTGTGCTTGTGCTGTGGACAAGTTGATCATTTTACACATATCTTCTTTCCATTGCTTGAATGCTTCAATATCTCCTGCTTGAGTTTGCAAGGTAGGCTTTAGTGCTGCTGCGTGGTATCTGTGCATCCTGAGCCACTGCTTAGCTTCCCCTTGCCACGTCTCTGCTAGTCTTTCCAGATACGACTTGTTAGCTTCATGGTCTTTGTGCCAGTAGGTATCCTTGCCATTACAACGAACAGTGACAGTATTACCTTGCTGGTGCAACTCGGCTGCTGGTAGCACGTCCCACCACCTATCACAACCTTCTGGCTGCGGTTGCATGATGCACATGCTATTCCAGTGATACGATGTCTCGGTGTCTTCCAGAATCAGCTTGGCAATAGCCTCATTTAGGAACACGCACTCTAGCATTTGTGTCCATCCATCATTGCTTATTGTCGTCTTAATTTCATGTTTCATTTTCAGACTCCTTTTCTTTAACTCTGTTTTCAACATCTCGGATAGCGGCTTCTTTTGTGTTGCCATGCCCCATACTAAAGTTCTCAAAGTCAATTGCTATCCACTCTCCACAGTCGGATAGCCATGCTGTTATTGTCATTTATGGACACTCCTTTTCTGGAAACAGATAGTCTCTTGACCACTCACGCAAGACGGTCGTAAGGTTATTATGCAACCGTGTCCAATCAGGGTCATCTATGGCAAGAAGTTGGCCCTTGTAGTATATCTTTGTCTCTGTGGCGTTAATAACACCGCTAGGGTCGCGTCCTACAATTCTTATCTCAATCTTATCCATCTTTCTCTCCTTTCAGGGCTTTCTCGGATAATGAACCTTGCAAATGCGTTTGGCTTGTTTGATAAATTGCCTTGCCTCTTCATTGTCAGGCAAGTACATTGTTAGCCATTCGGACATCATCATACAACGATCAAAGCATTTGGCAAACCGTGGCCCAAGTTTCAATAGCGACTGCTTAAGTGACTCCGTGGTATCTGGTGGTATTGGTTCAAAGTATATCTTTATTCCATCTTTACGCGCCATTTTACCACCTCCCTACGTGCATCGGCATAATTACCGATTTCCAATTTCCATCCTCAATTACAACGGGCATTGTAGATGGAGTTACTTCATGCTCTGGTAATTCAGGCATGGTTAGCTTGACCGTAACTTCACCAGAACACGCCTTTAGAGTTATTGTCAAATGCTTGTTGCCTAACGCAAACAGACACACATCACCTTGAACTGGTAGGTGTTTCTCAATGACATTTCCATTCTCGTCTTTGGCACTAACAGTCATAACGTTTCCGTTAATGGAATGTCTAGTAATGCCGTTAGTATCATCTGCAAACACCTTGACACCTTTCACTGCGTTAAGCCATGCCTTGACATTCACGGTAAACTCACTGTTGAAGTGCTTTGGTATGATCTGTTCGTAGTCAGGAAATTTGCCTTCCGTTAGCCAAACCGCAAAGACAAACCCTGTGTCAAATTCAAAGGTTGCGGTATCTTTTCCTAAAAAGAGGTTGGCTTTAATCGCGCCCTTCGGTAGTTTGGATAATGCATTGGCTGAAATGAGCAAGTTGCGTTCTGGAAAGTCTACGCCAGCGGGTTTAATTCCCTGGTGTAGAATTGCCAGTTTGAATCCATCAGCAGCCACTACTCGGCCAGAATGAAGTTCGAAAAGAACGCACTCAAGAATTGGCTTACTACCACGTTTCGTTACTGCAAATGGATAGACACGTTCAACGCCAGTCAGGTCTATCTCACCTAACAACTCGCCTTTTTCCACTTTCAATAGAAGCTCATCAGCGTCTATAGTTTCCAGCATAGCCCTCGTGCTATAGTCAGATACTACAAGTTTAGAAATGGTAACTATCACGTCTTGTCGCTCTCTGGTGTCGGCATTATGCACTTGCCTAACCTCTTTTCTTTCCTTAATGTCGAGCGTGAAGCTGATAGGATCAACCATACTTGCAACAACTTTTTCTAGCATCTCGAGGTTGGTTGTTATACGCATGTTTTTCCCATCATCGGGAATTGTAACCGATGCCATTGCCTCAAGGTTGGTGGCAGTTAGCCTCAGTATGCCATCTTCTCGTTCAAGTAAGACGTTCTGAAGAATTGGCAGTGTAGCCTTGGCGTAGCTATACTTCTTAATTTGGTTCAGCGCTTTGGTAATGTTATTCATTAGACTCCTTCTCTATAACAGCTTCTTCTATCCAGTTGAGCAAACACACATACGTTTTATATCCCTCTTCATCAGAATATCCCATACATGTTTCCTCTTTTGTCGCAGAGCCTAAGGCCTGAAATAACCATGTCAATTCTCCAGCCCATGCCTTTCCGTGCTCTTCTTTCAAGTCATCTATCAGCTTTTCGATGTGTTCATTCATTTCTCAGCCCCCTTACAAGGTATTCTCTGTAATGCCTTTCTGCCACGCCCGAAAGGTATGTGTTTTCTGGTACAACGTTAATTGATACGAGTACTTCTGCAATTGCCTCAAACCGCTTGCGAGCATACACCAGCGTTCTTACGGCTTCATTCATTTTAGCAGTGAGGGCCACCTCGGTTCTTTCATCGCCATTCACGCTTCGCGCCTCCTTTCAGCTTAATGGTATCTTCTATCCACTCAGAGAGGGTTAATGTTCCACGACCCAAACTTCCCATTCTTCTTCGGGCAATCTATCCTGAACTATCTCTTTCTTAATACTCTCAAAAATCGCTCTAGCAGTCTTGCGAGTAGTTGCTACCGCTACCGTTGATGGAAAAATGTTTTTATTCTGAACTTTTATGGTATAGGTTGTCATACTTTTTACCTCCTTTATTGGTGTTTTTACTATGCCTACATTATACCATATAATCAGTCTTTTGTCAAGACCCAATTTCTGGAGCTTACACCTTTTCAGGTGATTTGCATTGCTTTCTTTCTGAAACTGGTTTTTGAGGTTGAATCTCAAAGGTGAGGCTGTGGTGTGGATGCCAAAGACTTGGGAACATTCTTGAGTATGCTCCTTCCGCCAATTCCTTCATAGCAGCATTGTGAACCACTATTACATCGCCATCTTTGGCGGATTCAATTGCATCAGCTAGAGCCATCGTCCAGTTGCCTATTGGAATTGTGTGTCTCATTCTTTTACCTCCTCTCAACATAATAACTATCAGGATCATCCGCTGTTAGCTGTAGGGCTTCTTCGTAGTAGTCAATGGTGAAGTGGTCAAGTATGAAATTAAGTTCTCTGTCTGAGAAATTCTCTCGGAGTACGTCAGCCAACTTATCAATGAGGTCGTTAACATTCATTGTCTTTCTCCTGACTGAAATACTCTTTAGGGTCCGGTGCATCCTTACCAGAGAATACTGAACACCAGCACAAAAGACACCACTCATATTCGTTAATGAGTCTCTTTTTGCCACAGTGTTTACATATCCCTAAATATGTGGCCATTACAGGTCTTTCCATTGCAACAACTTTTGGATTTTGCGTCCAGCAGGAGCACAAATCACCTTAGCGTGAAATAGTGATTTCTCAAGCGGCTCTTTTCGATGGTTATCAATTATCATCTGGCAGTAGTTGCAATCTGTACAAATGTTGTTAGTTTGCAGTTCCAATAACACCAAGAAGTTAATAGCTATGTCGTGTTCATCCTCAGTCAGTTGATATTTTTTGCGGTTTGGATTGCAGTTGACAACCCAGTGAGCTATATCCTCTGGCGCAGCAGTGTTTAGCCATTCCTGCTGAATCTGGGGATCATTCCAATCAGCCAGAACGAAATCGCTGATTTCAAGTTTACTCATGTCTAAATGCTGCATAGCTATTTCTTGGACTTTCATCAAGGTGTTGGTGTTTACGGTGTGCATATCTACCTCCTTGTTAGTGTATGCCACAATCGCCATTATCAGCTTGCGCTTTTTGCCTGCCAATTGCTGGCTTACATCCTCTCCAGTGGTCAGGGCCGCTCGTCCCCTTCACCCATGAGTAGAAGTTCTTCGGCTCAGAGCAGCCTAGATTGTGGCATACACTTTGTTTATATTCCCTTTAGTGCCTTT
>SDBT01000073.1_pt1 | contig 120706 bp, 91 predicted proteins | sample 2277101 | NCBI WGS metagenome assembly SDBT01 (sample SAMN10404973, study PRJNA504765) | marine sediment metagenome | isolation source: marine sediment core GS10_PC15, 103 cmbsf | place: Arctic Ocean: Southern Knipovich Ridge | collected 2010
TCCAACCGGCGGGTTTGCAGATTGATCGTGCCGCCTTTTTCCACTTGCATCACGATCAATTTGTCAGTCAGCACGCCTCGCTGGAGCGTCACGAGAGGACCGCGCAGGGTAAAGACAGCTTCGATGTTGGAGCTGGTTGCGATTCGGCCGGCAGCGCCGTCCAAGAAAGCAAAGAGCTTGCGAGTGACAGGATCTCCGCGGGCGTTGACATCTCCAAGCAACAGCAGGCCGCGACCCGTTAGTTCTTCCAGGGCCGAACCTGAAGCGTCGAGAGGCAGGCGGCCAACGAAAGAAATCACCTGGGTGGGCTTCGCCACCGGCGTTTGCAGCCTTATGACATAGGACGTTTCCTTCCGCGCAACGGCAAATCGCAACGGCTCGATCCGGCGCCCGGGGACGCCATCGTCGTAAACCGTCAGCGAGGCGACGGGGATTTCTACCGAGTGCAGATCAACGAACTGCCCTTCGGACGGTTCGACGGGCCAGCGGAACGGCAGAATAAATTTTCCCTCGGCGCGGTGCAGGCGCAGCTTGAGGCCTTCGACGACCACGTCGGTCAGCACCGGATGCATAGCAGGGAACTCTTTGAAGATCAGTTTCACGATGGCCGCCGAGGCATGCAGCCTGCCCTGCCGGTCCAAGAGTTGAACGTTCCGGAGGCGCACTGAGGTGTCTTTGCTATCAAGGAGACTGAAATCGATCTGACGGACTTGCAGAGAGCCGTCCCAATGCCGCAAGCAGGCCTCCCTTAGGTCCCGGTACACCATCACCGGGATGATCCAGTATTTCACCGCAACGGCGGCCAGGCCCACCACGAAGATCGCCGCGACCGACCAGCGGCAAAGTATTCTCAGCCATCGCTTTTTCTTAGCCTTCATTTTGGCCCCGTCTGCTTGCGGACGGCTCTGGAGTAAACGAAATACTGCCGGTAAGCTTGGTTCTTACCCGGACCGTGCGTACAATCTTTCCCATGAACGCCGAAAGATGCAAGTTTGCCCTTTTGGGATTGGTGTTGTTTTTCGCGACCGGCTGCAACGCCCCTGCCAAACCGATCACACTGGAGGTTGCAGGCATTGAGCCCGGGTTGCACTACAGCGACTTGGCCTTCGTCTTGCAAAAGGCCGTTACGAAGGATGGTCTGCTGATTCCGGCGGCTTTGAAGGAGCACTCCGACCGGCTGGACAGGCAGCTAAGGCTACTGGCGGTGACGGGGCCGACCGTAACGACCGAGCTTTTTGGCTCCGAGGAAGATCGAATCGCCTACTGGTACAACGCCCGTGCGGCGTGGGCGATGAAGCTGGTGCTGCTCAGTGAGTGTCCGAAAAAGCTCCACCATCGGCGGCTGCGCGACCGCCGCTTCCCGCTCGACGGACGGACGATGAGCCTGGGTCGAATCGATGAGATTCTAAAGACCTATGACGACTGGCGGGTATTGGTTGCCTCTCCGGGAGTGACGCTGCGTCGCTGTCGCCTGCCGACCGAGCCGTTCTCCAGCCAAGACGTGCCCGCCCGCATCGCAAGGAGACTTAACACTTTTGTGGATGACGGGCGACGGGTTGTTATCGATATCAAACGCAGGCGCGTTGTTCTGCCGCCGGTGTTATGGCAATACCGCGAGCGACTGATCCGAGCGTATCAAGAAACGTACAATACGCGAGGGGCGAATCTAATTACCGCTCTGCTCCCGTACGTCGAAGGTTCCGCCCACCGACGACTCCAGGATGCCATCGGGTACCGATGCGTTGCGGCTGGCCCCTCGCTGCTGCTGGCCTTGCTGGAGGAATGACGCCCAAGAGTCGGTTTTCAGACCTTCGGGTACTTCTTTACCGTGCGCTGGGCTTTCTGACGTTTGGGCTTTCTTGCAGCCTTGAGCACCCGCATGGACTTTTTCAGATCGGCGAGCTTGAACACGCCCGTCGTACGCCCGCCCGGAGCGCCACCACTGCAGTACGCGTAGGAAATGTTGACATGTTCGGCGGCGAGCCGCTCGCTGACGCCCGAGAAAGCGCCTGGCTTGTTCTCCAGTTCGAGCACCAGCACGTCACTTTCTGTCCAGCGGTCGTGCGCTCTTCCCAGAACCTTGCGGGCTTTTTCGGGATCGTCACAGACAATCCGAAGTGTTCCGTGCTCGCCGGAATCCATTAACGCCAGAGCAATGATGTTGATCTTTGCCTTGGCCAGTGCAGAAGTCACGCTGGCGAGGACGCCGGGCTTGTTGATCAGAAAGATCGAAAACTGCGTCTGAACTTGCATCGGTTTTCCCTTTCCCTTCTGAGATATATGCGATGTTAGCACGCTGCGGTGGCGGCCTCAAGCGGCTTTAGGCCGATCGTGGGGACGCGCTTATGCTTCGGCCTCGACGAGCGGGGAAGTTCAGCCTCGCTCGCGCCTTCGACCTTGTTGCTTTTCCCACAACCTTACCGCTTCCGGCCTGCGTGCATAGATCGGCAAGAGTTTGTGATACTCGGTGAACTGCACGGCTTTGGCCATTCTTCTGCCCACGCGCCAGAGACCTTCGACCGTCGGTAAATGCAAGCTCGAATCGCCTATCTGGATTCCCTCGCCGGCTAGCTCGTAACAGCCAAGAGCCTCCCCGATCAGCAATAGTGGCCGAGGAGCTTGGAGAAGAAACTCCTCGATCGTCATGAGGGCCGGCCGTTGTATCGACACAATCTCGTGGTTCCGTCGAACAAAGAAGGTCGCATGAATTTGGTTCTCTTTAGCGGCCATGACCACGCCGAGATGTTTCCATTTCAAAGGTTGGGCATTCTCCGCCACGGCTCCTGGGGTCGGCACAGCTACGCACTGCAAATTCGGCACCATCTGAGCCAAGGTTCGCCCTGCGGTGATGCCGATCCGCAGGCCGGTGAAGCTGCCCGGCCCGGCTGATACGTAAACTTGGTTCAAGTCGCGCGGGTGCAGTTTTGCGTCGGCCAGCAGGGCCTTCAGGTGGGTAATCAGTTGCGTGGCATGCCGCTGAGAGGTGCTGAAATGCGCTACTTCTGCCAGCTCGTCTCCCAGTCCTAAGGCCACTCCTCCGGCCCGGCAGGAGGTCTCGATCGCAATGCTGATCTCTGGCGCCATGATTTCCTCAGGGGCAGAGATTTTAGAGACTCAGCCTGCCGCGGTCCAACTTGTAAATGGTCGGACTCAGCCGTAAGTCGCCGCACCACCGAACTCGCAAGGCCCCCACCTGCAAACGGTTTGACATAGGATGTCGCCCAACCGTAGCATAGCGCCACTGAAATCAAGGCAGGCAGGAGATGATTGCGATCATCAGCGACGTTCACTCCAATCTTGAGGCTTTGGAAGTTGTTCTGGAGGATATCGCTGCCCGCAATGTCGAACGGATCATCTGTCTTGGCGACGTGGTTGGCTATGGTCCGGAGCCGAGGGAGTGTCTGGACCTGGTCATGGAAAGGGCCGAGATCACGCTGATGGGCAACCACGACTACGCAGTGCTGTACGAACCGAACAATTTCAATGTTGGAGCGGAAGCGGCGTGTTTCTGGACGAGGCAGCTGCTCGAAGACGAGCCGGATCGCGCTCGGCGCAATGCCCGGTGGGACTTTCTCGGCAACCTGCCGGTCAAGCACACGCTGCCAGGCGAGCCCCTAGGATTCGGCGAGCTGGTGTTCGTTCACGGCAGCCCGCGACGGCCGATCAACGAATACATCTTCCCCGACGACGTGTACAACAACCCCAACAAGATTCACGGGCTCTTCGAGCGGTTCGGCCACCTCTGCTTTGTCGGGCACACGCACGTGCCCGGGATCTTTCTGGATGCGCCGGATTTCTACAGCCAGGACGAAGTAGACATGGCTTTCGAGGTGGATTCGTCCCGCCAGACCTTGATCAACGTCGGTTCTGTGGGCCAACCACGTGACCGCGACAGCCGGGCTGGCTACGTGCTCATAGAGCCGGGTCTGATACGCTTCGTTCGTGTACCATATCCGGTGGAATCTGTGGCAGAGAAGGTGCTGGCTATTCCCGAGCTGGACGATTATCTGGGAATTCGTCTCAAGGAAGGGCGGTAGGCCCGGATGCCCCGAACGCATCGTATCGTGTTTAAATATCTCCGCTGTGGGCCGTTTGGCCGCCTGCAGCATAGCTGAGGAGCTGGATTTGGACCTGCGGCGAGTCGGTATGGTGTTCTTTTTTTTCTCGGCTGCGATCATTCTCTTTCTGTTTTTCACGCAGAGACAGAAAACTAAGCAGCAGGACGCACAGGAACAGGCCGAGTCGGCCAGCCAGCCTGCGGTCAGCCAATCAGCTCCCGCCAGTCAGCCTGCCAAGGCGTCAACCGCAGCGGCTACGAGGCCACGTACCGCCGGGGCGAAACTGTTCACCGACGCAATTGAGGCCGAAGAGCTCTTCCGGATCGGATCACCTGACCCGCGCAGCGGTTACATGTTCCAACTCGAGCTTTCAAATCGCGCTGCGGGCGTCTTCACAGCCAAGCTCTCGAACTACTTTGCCACTGTCGCTGATAAGAAGCGGCACGGGCAGGATCCCAACACCTACGAAGCCGCCCACCACCGAAACCCCGAGAGGTACAAGGGTCACTACAGCCTTCTGAATCCCGTGGGCTTTAAAGGCAGGCGGACGCCCCTGCCGATGGCGACCGAGGCGATTACACTTGAGATCGACGGGGAAACCAAACCTATCCGAACCAAGCTTGATTCGCTGTGCTGGCGGCTGGCAAAAAGGACTTCGACCGCAGAGTCCGAGAATCTCTCGTTTTCCGTGACTATCTACAGGGGCTCCGACCTCGCCGAAGCTCGAAAGAACCCCTTGGTGCGGGTCGTCAAAAGCTACACGGTAACGAAAGACGACTATTCCATCGCCATGTCGCTGCGGCTGGAGAACCTCTCCGGCAGAACTCTCAAGGTAACGATCGATCAAGCCGGACCGACAGGTCTTCCGCGTGAGGACTTGCGAAGGGACATGCGCCAGGCAGCATACGCTTACCAGCAGGCGGCCGACCAACAGATCCAGCACCAACTCAAACCGGCCGCTAAGCTTCGCGAGCTGCGGCTGGGCAAGAAGCACGAGCTGAAAATGCGCAAGGGCACCCCGATGCTGTGGATCGGGCAGATCAGCAAGTTCTTCGGTTCGATAATGTACTTGCATCCGGCTGTGGAGGGGCGTTTGGCGGCGACGAGCTACGATCCGAAGTTCTACGTCAGGGCCGCGATGGAATCGCCCGATTCACGCACCTACTTGACCGGCGTGTCGATTCCCAACATGGTGCTGCACGCAGGTGGAGCCAAAGAACTCGCTTTCGACATCTTCGCCGGGCCGAAAAAACGCGAGCTGTTCTCCAACGAAAAGGCCAAACACTTCAAAAAGCTCTATGGGGAGCTTAAGTACATCAAATTAATCGACTTGGAAGTATGTTTCTTAACGTTCGGCGGCATGCTGCCGCTGGCGATGATGTGGCTGCTGGAGGTTTTCTCGGTTGTCTCGCTGGGCAACTACGGCGTGGCCATCATCATCCTGGTCCTTCTGGTGCGGCTGGTCCTTCACCCGCTGACCAAGAAGAGTCAGATCTCCATGATGCGGATGCAAAAGCTTACTCCGCAGATGCAGAAGCTCAAGGAGAAGTACGCCGACGACAAGAGCACGTTGAACAAGGAGATGATGAAGCTCTACAAGGAGCAGGGCGCCTCTCCGCTGCTGGGCTGTCTGCCGATGCTGCTGCAAATGCCGATCTTGATTGCCTTGTACACCGGAATCAACGCTGCGGTCGAGCTACGGCACGCGGCCTTCCTGCCGGTCTGGATTACCGATCTGGCCGCCCCGGACGCCCTGATCAGCTGGTCCAATCCCGTGCCGTTCATCGGTACGAGCTTCAACCTGCTGCCGATCCTGCTGGCGATCGCGATGTTTTTTCAGCAGAAATTCAGCCCGCAGAGCGCCCAGGCGGCTATGTCCGATCAGGCCCAACAGCAGCAGAAGATGATGAAGTACATGTTTCCTCTGATGATGCCGGTGATCTTCTACAATGCCGCCTCCGGACTAACGCTCTACTTCATGACCTCGATGTTCGCCGGGGTGCTTGATCAGTACGTCGTCCGCAAGCACATTCGTGACAAAGAAGCAGCCGAGGCGGCCGAGCAAACCACCGTTCGCGTCCCCGGCAAGGCAGCCCGCAGCAGGCGGACCAAAAAGCCCAAGGGGCCCTTCTGGGTCAAACACGGCTGATAGGCCCGTCGGAGCAAAACAGCCGGATAGCGCCTGCGTTCCGGAGGGACCGCAGAAGCCCTTTCATGGAACCTCCCCCGCCCAATCAGAAAGCCTCGTTCCCGGTTTCAGCCGGCTTGGACTGCCGTTTGATATACTCCTGCGTCCGTTTCAGGGCCTCTTCGAAGCGCGGCATCTCCAGCCATTCCACATGTCCGTCCAAGAATACAACGTGGGTTCCCTTGCCACCGTAGTTTTCCGGCCGTTCGTAGGCCAGCACCAAGTCCACCGGTGCGGTGGCTGGCAGTTTCACAAGGATGTAGTCGACCTCCCCGATCAGCTTGCCGTCCACGAGCTTCGGCGGCTTTCGGCCGCTCAGCGGGCTCACGAACGGATCGGTGCTGCCAAGATAGCTGGCCACATCATCGAGGCTTTCTGGTGGCTGGTCGTCGTGGTCCTCCCTGTACAGGAAAACAGCATAACCGACGGTCTTGAGATTGCTGGCTGACACGGTACGCTTGGCGTTCTCTCTCGCCCGGTGAAGTGCTGGAATTAAGGTAGCAGCGCTCAACGGCGAACCCAGCGACATGAAGGTCGCGCCGGAGATCGGCAACGAGCCATAGCACTCCAGCGTAATACCCTGGGCGTCTGGGGAGACTGCGAGGATTTCCGGCCATAGGTATTTCTCCAACGTCGACAGGGCCGGCAGCCAGCTTGGCTTGGCCTTGACGGGGATTTTCCCGGCGATTGCATTGGCTCCCAGCGTCCAGCCTATAAGTGCATAAGGATACGTTTGGCGGGCAATCTTGGGACTATTGAGATAGCAAAGAACGGATGCGTTCTCGGCAATTCTCACCCGGACCTTGCGGAAGTCGGCATCTGCCGTTATGGGCGTGGATGCGCTGCCATTGGCGATGGTCGTGGCGATCACCTGCGGCCAGCCGGCCAGGTATAATTTGTCCTTGTGGATTGCCCAAGCAGGCGCGACCGGCCATGGGAAACCAGCCGTGCTGGCCAGGTAGTGAATCTCAGTCCGGCCGGCCTTGGTCGTTTCGATGGTCGTTTCGCTTGGCCGGCCTTCGGGCGCTGCCAGCTTGCCCTTAAGATACGCCTCCACCTTGGCGACCGCCGTGGAAAGCTTGTTTGCATCTTTCACGGAGATATTCAGCAGAGTACCGGTAAGGAACCCGCCCTGGCTGGGCGCGCTGGAAAGCACAATAGTATCGCCCAAGTTGGCCAGCAGGTCGTCGGAAATCGAGATGCCAAGGTCGTTGTCAATATCGGCGACTTCGCGGAGCAGATCGGCCTCGACCTGGGGGGCGATATCTCTGAGAATCTGCTGGATTTCCGCCCAGAGCGATTCCGGCGAAAGTCGAATCGCGCCGACAAAGTCGGCGTCTTCCGGCACACACGCCAGATCCGCCTCCGTTAGCGGCGGCCCAGCCAGGGGCATCAAAAGGCCCTTGTGGGGAGCCGGCGTGAACAGCCGAGTTTTGGTGTACATGCCGCGATCGACAATGCGCGTGCAGCCAGCCACGGCCGTCATCTTCCCTATGCCCAAGGCATCTATCACCTTGCGAAGTTGCGAGACTTCCTGGGTCTCCGCGGCCGTCTCCGGCGCCGGCGGGACAACAAGTGGTTCGATGCAATCCACCAATGCCGTCACGTCGATGTAGAAGGCCAGTTGCTCATTTTCCCCCTCGACCGCCTTCCAGCATTCGGTGAACTTCTTGTCGGCCGCCATCGTTTTCTCGGCAGTCAGCTCGATCAACTTCTTCGCTGTTTGAGCTCCTATCGTAACAAAGAAAACGTCGTCCTTGAACCCCAAGGAGATCTCGTCGGCGCCTGGCGGGCCCTTGATCACTCTGTACGTCAAATCTCCGACGGTAGCTTCTCTGAGAGTGAGAGGCTGTTCACCATCCCCAAGAGATTGCACGAATGCATCAAGATGCCTGGCGAAGGCCTCGCGATCTGTCTCAAGTCGAATCAGCAGAACGCCGGACGGTTCGGGGCCCTGCTGTCCCATTTTCAGATCTGTCAGCCCCAGGGCGATCGGATGCTGCCAGGCGATTGCCGCCATCGCCCAGGCCTCGGTAAACAGCTGGGCCTTCTGGTCAGGGAGCATTTCCTGGGCCAGGACCTTGATTGCCCCGAACAGATTCTGCACAACTGGTTCGTTCAGCAGCTGGCCGGTTGCCGAACCATCAAAGGTCAAGCTCCTGCCAGCCCAGCCGATGTAAAAGAAGGACCCCGAAGGCAGGCGGTCGGCCAGAGGTGGCTGAGCCCAAGTCGGCCCAATTAGTCCGCATACGAGGACCAAGGTCAGCACAAAGCGGACTGCCATAGTTTTCTCTCTCCTCTTTCTGATCAAACCGTTGTGCCGCCCGTCGGACAACAGACTTGGTGAATCTTCACAACCCTGGACAAAACGGCTTGGATTATCTTATGCCGGACAGGCAGGGGAGCAAGGGCATTTTCCTTATCCGCCAGCCGCCGCAGAGAGCGATTTCGCATGCCGTTTGCGCTTACCTGATAGTACAATGCGAGCATGAAAGCGAGGATACTCTTTGTGGCAGTGACGGTTTTCGCTGTTGCGGGATGCACCCAGCAAGGGGAACTGACCGCCGGGACGTCCATGCTGACAGAAGTGCGGCGGGAACCTTGGAAAAGCGAGCATTCCCACGGCGAAATGCTCACCACCAAGCACTATCGCATCTACACCACCAGCAAGAATCGCATGCTGACGACGTACGTGCCGGGTTTCATGGAGGCTGCTCATCAGAGTTACCTCAACCTAACCGCCCTGGCGGAGCGGCCGTTGGCCAAGCCCATGCCGATCTACATTATGGCCTCGCGGCGGGAGTGGGTGCTGCTGACAAAACACATTGTCGGACCGCGTCAGGGGGCTTACCTGGCCATCGAGGCTGGAGGCTATTATTACAAAGGGGTTTGCGTCTTCTGGGACCTCGGCGGGCTGGGGACGTTCAGGGTTGCGGCTCACGAGGGATTCCACCAGTTTCTGCATCATCGGCTTAAAGACCTCCTACCGATGTGGCTCGAGGAGGGGCTGTGTGTGACCATGGAAGGCCATAGGGTCGACGGCGACAGGGTCCTGTTCACGCCTAACGAGAACCCTTTTAGATTCAGCAACTTACGTGCTGCTATTCTCCAGGAGCACTGGAAACCGATACGCAAATTGCTTCCGATGGATGCCGGAGACGTTACCGTCAAAGGCACCGAGCGGGCGGTGTCCTTCTACGCCCAGCTTTGGGCCTTGTCGATGCTGATCCGGTCGCATCCAGTCTACCGTGAAGGGCTAAAGCGCCTGATAGCCGACGCGGAGGTCGGCCGCTTTCACGCAGCTTTGAAGCTGCCACCTGCGGCGCTTGGGAAGCTGCGGGGCCTCGGACGGGCCTACAACCGAACCGTCTCCGAACCAATCTTTCGCCATTACATTACCGCCGACTTAGACGCCTTCGATCGGGAATTTCTCGATTTTGCCAAGAAGGTGGCAGGCCTCGAGTAGCAGCGTTTCGGGGAAGAAGCCACAAGGCAAGCCCCCAGTCGCTAGGCGGCCGGGGGGGCGTCTCGAAACATGAAACAGCTGCCAGCGCTGCCTACTTTCGTGATACTTCGTCCACGATTGCGCCGACCGGGTAGGCATAGGTTTCCTTGCCCGTGTAATAGGCCCTGCCTTTGATCCGCACGCCGCCCTTAGCGTTATAGCGATCCTTTTTCTTGAGGTATTTCTGCCATTTCACATGCGCCTCGGAACCCTTCAGGAAGTAGCCGAAGGCGTACTTCCGCGACGGCAGAGATTCGGTCGGCTTGACCAGTTGGTAGCAATCGTAGTCGCTGCGAGGGGCGTTTTCCAGCAGGAAGGTCGTCTTGGCATCGCCGATCTTGGCCTTGAAGGTAACCGGCTTTCCGGCCAGGGCCTTGACGCCCTCAGCGCCCTTTGCCATCGAGTCGAACTCGATCTGCTGATAATCCTTGGGCTTTTCAGCAGCGGCCTTGGAGGCGTAGCTGGTGAACGGTCCGGCCACCTGCACGCCCTTGCCTTTGACATCCGAGATCAGATTCGGCGCCACCGCCTTGAGGGGGTAGGCCATCCCCCAGTTCTGGCGGGCCGTGCCCGGCTCAGCTTGCAGTGACAAGCCCAGCATTTGACGCAGCTGGTTCATCGTGTCCATGTTCAGCTTGCCCGGCTCGCTCGCCACAGAGCTGGCAAACTTTCCGAAATATTCCTTATCCGGCTTCAAGTGCGGGTCCTTTTCCTCGTTACCCGCCGCCTCCAGGAGCATGTAGCTCTCCGCATCTTCGTTGAGGTCGGAAAGGTCCTCAGCTTTCCACACCAGCAAGTTCTTGTTGTCCTCGTCCATGTACTTGTAGTAGCCGCCCTGGCACTGGAAGAACACGTTGCCCTTCATCACCGTGTCCTCGTTTGCGAATGTGTTGGTCACGGCATGCCCGGCCTCCCCGCCTTCCGTCTGAATGAACGCTAGCACGTTGTTGGCCAGGACGGTCGAGCCCTGTTTGCCGACGAACACGCCGATCCCGCCGCCCTTGCCAGGCTGGAACCAGCAGAAGGAGATCGTGCAGTTGGCGATCGTAACCTTGGAGTTCGGCTGCGCCGCTCGCGTGCTGATGCCCTCACGAAACGTATTCAGCACAAAGCAGTTAGTGATTTCGTTTTCCTGGCCCTTCCAGCGTCCGTAGATGCCCTCGCCGTACGGGTTCAGCAGGATGCAGTTTCGGACCTTGATGTCTTTGCTGAAGACCTTCAGCAGGCAGCCATTGTATGACTTCTTTGGCAAGATTTTCCCCGTCGCATCGTAGGCGTTACGTGACCGGCCGTCCAACGCCAGCCCGTCCAGAACAAGGCCGCCGTGGTCGGATCTCTCGTCGCCCTGGATAATCCCGTCCGGCAGGCCGGTCCAGTCGCCCTTGTAGTCCTTCGCCCGCTGTAGGATGGTGAGATTCTTGAACGGATCGCGCTTGGAGAAGTCCGCCGTGTAGCCGCCTACAATCGTGAGGTTCGGGACCTTGATGGTGAAGCCCCCGCAGCCGCCCTTGCCTTCGTAAGCACCTGCCGCTACGTGAATAACGTCGCCGCGTTTGGCTTTCTCCACCGCCTTCCACAGCGTGGCCCTCGGCTTGATCTTAGATCCGTCCCCCCCTTTGCTGCCCGCGAGCACGTAGACGTCTGCGGCCAACAAAGGTTTATATAGCAGCAGCGTCATCGCAATGAGGCACAACAGAATTGTCGTCCTCTTCATGGCTGTTCTCCTTTCGGTCCGGAACGACTCTGCGCAAAAGGCCCTTTGAGAGCGTGACATTGAAAACCCTGTGAACAAGCTGCAATCACCTGCGAGCAAACCAGTCGACGCATTCATTCAAAGCGCCTGAGTTCTAGGAGCAAGCTGAATTCGACGGCATCCGTTGTCAGGAAATTCGCAGGCCTAAGCTCCCGGCTGCGGAGATGGAGCTACTTATTTCTGCAACAGCAGTTTGGCCTCGCCAACGAGGTAAAAAGACCCACAGATACAGATGAGGTCTTCCCTGCTAACGGCGTTCTGCGCGACCCTGATTGCCTCTTCTAGGCTTTGAGTGACCTGAGCTTCTCGCCCGCTTCGCTCTTGATAGCTGGCGGCGAGATCCTCCGGCCGGGCCGAGCGCGGGGTGTTTTTCGCGCGGGTAAAAATGACTTTGTCCGCCCCGGTGACGATCTGGTCCATCATCCCATCGATGTCCTTGTCCGCGGCGCAGCCGAAGATCATTATCATCGAGTCGTAGGGAATGTGCTGGCCGATAGCCCGCAGAAGCGCCTGGACGGACGCGGCGTTATGCGCGCCATCGACAAGGATTCGCGGATCCTCGCGGACCAGTTCCATCCGTCCGGGCAGCGTCACACCCGCCAGCCCGTCTATCGCCCGGGCATCGTCAATTTCCATGCCCTGGACCTTCAGTTGATCCAGCAAGGCCAGTGCCAGTCCACAGTTAAGCGCCTGATGCTCGCCCAGCACCGGCACCGGCAGGTGCTCGAAGCGGCTTCGCGGGGTGGTCAGGCAGATCCGCGCATGGCAGCCAGCCTGCCGCGACGATTCCACACGATAACTGAACTCGATGTCCTCACCGGTAAACATCAACCGGGCTTTCGATTCCTTGGCGCATTTCTCAAGCACGCGCTTGGCCTCCGGCACCTGCGGGACACTGACGACGGGGGTGTCCCGCTTGAAGATGCCGGCCTTTTCGGCGGCAATCTTGGCCACGGTGTTGCCGAGCTGGTGCATGTGGTCCAATGAAATGCTGGTCACCCCGCAGACGGCCGGCTTGAGAACGTTGGTGCTGTCCAGACGTCCGCCCAGGCCAGTCTCGATTACGGCAATGTCCACCTTTTCCTGCACAAAGTGGCAGAACGCCAGGGCGGTGATAATCTCGAAAAAAGTCGGCTTGTCGCCGGGCGTCTTCTCGATATGGGGCTGAGCGCGAACGATCAGCCGCGTCATCTTCACCTGCTGGATCATCTCGCCGTTGATCCGGATGCGCTCGCGGACGTCGCAGATGTGCGGAGAAGTGTAAAGACCCACCTTATACCCGCAGGCTTCGAGCATCTCCGCGAGCATCGTGGCCGTAGAGCCCTTACCCTTGGTTCCGGCGATATGAACGGTGCGGATCTTTTTGTGAGGATCGCCTAACTTCTTCAGCAAACGCTTCATACGATTCAAGTTGAACGTATCGCGATTGTATCGCACGCGAAGCATTTGCTCGTAATCGGTTTGCGCAAAGAGGTACCTCATGGCCGAATCGTACGTTCGAATCGGCTTTTTCCCGGCAGGACGCTTCCCCGTAGCCACCTTGGAGCGGGTTGCAGTCACCATAGTCGGGCGAAGTATAGCACAACCGCCACTGAAATGTCAAGGTTAGAAGCCGCCAAATGGTCCAAAAACGGCTGTTTCTCGCTACAAGAACTCATTATAGCACATAATCGCAGTAAATCCCACTGACGGACGCTCACTTGGACAATGGCCCCACTGCCCGAGCTTACCTCTGCGGGAGCTGCCGAAGTAGTGGCTAGCTCTCTCGGGGGTTGATCCGCAGGAAGGGATTCAGAGATTCGTCAACTTCCGTTGGGCCGGCAGGATTCGTTGCTTGGCCTTGCAAGTGCCGCTACGGGCTGATTCAATGGTGCGGCAGGAAAAACAACCCGTTTTTGCCAGGCACATTGGAAGGGCGGAAAGATGGCTTACTATCTCGGTATCGATATCGGCACATCTGGGACCAAGGCCCTGATCATGAACGCTAAGGGAGGGGTTCTGGCCACGGCGACAGCCGAGCATGGCATCTCAGCGCCCAAGCCGACCTGGAGCGAGCAAAACCCTCGCCAATGGTGGGCAGCGACCGTCAAGGCCACGCAGACCGTGATCCGCAAAGCCAGGATCCCTGGCAGGCAGATAGCCGGTATCGGGCTCAGCGGTCAGATGCACGGACTGGTCATCACCAATGATGCAGGAAAGCCCCTCAGGCCCAGCATAATCTGGAACGATCAACGTACCGCGCGGGAGGCGGCTGAGATCGAACGAAAGGTCGGGGGAAAGAAAAAACTCATTCAACTCGTCGGCAACCCGGCAATGACGTCGTATACGCTCACCAAGCTGCTTTGGGTTCGTCGTCACGAGCCAAGGGTCTACGAAAAGATCAGGCACCTGCTTCTGCCGAAGGATTACGTCCGACTGTGCCTGACCGGTGAGTATGTCGGCGAGGTGGCGGACATGTCAGGCACGCTGATGCTCGATCAACGGAAGCGCAAGTGGTCCAAGAAGATGCTGGAAATCTTCCAGATCGATCCCAAGATCTTACCACCCGTGGTCGAATCTCACGAGGTGACCGGCAGGGTCACCAAATCGGTCGCGGCCAAGCTCGGCCTGGCCGAGGGAACACCTGTCGTGGGCGGAGGAGGGGACCAGCAGGCCGGGGCGATCGGCAACGGCGTGGTTATCGAAGGGCTGACCAGCGCAGCTATGGGGACTTCTGGGGTGGTTTTCGTCCACTCCCGCCGATACAAGACCGACCCGGAAGGGCGGATCAACACCTATTGTGCCTCGGTTGCCGGCGAATACTGCATGTTCGGCTGTATTCTCTCGGCGGGAGGCAGCTTGCAGTGGTATCGCAACATCCTGGGCGTCGCGGAAAAGGCCGCGGCGAAAAAGAAAGGAATCGATCCCTACAAGTTACTGGACGCGCAAGCCGAGTCGGCTCCGGCCGGCTGCGAAGGGCTTTTCTGGCTGCCGTACCTCACCGGCGAACGGACGCCGCACGCCGACCCGCATGCCCGGGCCGGCTGGATAGGCATACACTCCCGCACCACTAAGAGCGAGCTGATCCGTTCGGTAATGGAAGGCGCGACCTTCGCCATGAACGATGCGGTAACGCTCCTGAGGGAAAGTGGACTGAAGATTCGGCAGATTCGTCTTTCCGGCGGCGGGGCCACGAGCCCCTTCTGGCGCCGGCTCCAGGCCGACATCTACGGAACAACCTGCGTGACGATCAACGCCGAAGAGGGGCCCGCTTACGGAGTCGCGCTGCTGGCAGCGGTGGGAACCGGACGCTTCAAGAACGTCCGCGAGGCTTGCAAGGCCGGCATCAGAATCACTCGCACCATCAAGCCGGACCCCAAGGCCAAGAAATTCTACGCCGGCTATTACGCCCAATATCGCCGGCTTTACCCGGCCCTGAAGGACCAGTTCGCCCACATCGCCGAACTGCCCAGCGCATAAGAGTATCTTCGCTTCGTTTATGTCTCTTGTTAGGCTCCTCGCCGTCCGCTGGGGTTTAGATTGCCATAATGGACCGGATTTCCGTCTGCATTTTCAGCAGCTTGGCATAGAGGCCGTTGGCCTTGGCGGCGAGCTGCTTGTGTGTGCCTTCCTCAACGAGCACGCCGTTTTCGAGGATGGCCAGCCAATCAGCCTTGCGAAGCGTCGAAAGGCGATGGGCAATAACGATGGTGGTTCGGTTGGCTGCCAGGCGGTCGAGGGCCCCCTGAATGAGTTCCTCCGCTTCTGTATCGACGGAGCTGGTGGCCTCGTCGAGGATGAGGATGGCCGGGTCGTTCAGGATGGCCCGCGCGATGCTGATTCGCTGGCGTTCCCCGCCAGAGAGGGTGTGCCCTCGCTCGCCGACGAGTGTATCGTAGCCGTCGGGGAAGCCCACGATGAAGTCATGGGCGTTAGCGGCCCGGGATGCTTCGATAATCTCCTCCAGTGTGGCGCCGGGTTTGCCGTAGGCGACGTTCTCGGCCACCGTGCCGTGAAAGAGAAACGGGTCCTGCAATACGACGCCAATCTTTTTCCGCAGGGTCTCGATCTCGTAGTCGCGGACATCGACGCCGTCGACAAGGATTTGACCTTCCAGCACGTCGTAGAATCGGCAGATCAAGTTGACCAGCGTCGTCTTGCCGCCACCTGACGGTCCGGCCAGGCCGATCATGTGACCGGGTTCGATCTTCAGAGAGATCTTTTTCAGCACCCGGCGGATGCCGTCGTAGCTGAAGCTGACGTTGCGAATCTCGATCGCCCCGCCGACGTGCTTCGGACGATGGGTTTGGCTCTTGGAAAAGATGTCCGGTTCGGTGTCAAGGATCTCAAAGATTCTCTGCGCGCTCGTAGCGGCCCGGTTAAACATCCGGTCCATGTGGGCGATCATGTGGATCGGGCGGTAGAACATCCACATATACCCCAAAAAGGCCACCAGCGTGCCGATGGTCATGCCGTCGGGCTTGGGCTGCCCGCCGTGTGCCTGAGCCCACTGGTAATCCTGAATGGTCCACCATCCGCCAAGCAGCCAGACCAAAATCACACCGATGTGCGTACAAAACTGCATCACCGGGCCAAACGTGGTCCAGACAGAGATGAGATTCAGCTCTTCGTCATAGACCCGGAGGTTCTTTTTCCCGAAGCGCTCCAATTCGCGTTTTTCCTGGCTAAAGGCCTTGATAACGCGCACGCCGGGCAGAGCGTCGGCGACGACGGCGGTCATCTGGGCCCATCGGTGCCAAATGCGGTGAAAGATGTCGTGCAGCCTCTTGTGGAAGAAAACCGTCAGGAAGATCATCAGCGGCACGGGCAGCAGCACGAACGTGGCCAGCTTCCAGTGCATCAGGAAGAGCCCAACGCCGACGCCGGCGATGGTCAAAATCGAGCTGGCCACCTCGAGTACCGTGAAGGCAACGAAATCCCACATCCGGTCGGAGTCGGTCGTGACGCGGGTCACCAGAGAGCCTGTCTGCTTTTTCGCGAAGAAGCTCAGCGAAAGCTTATGCAGATGGCCGTAAACCGCGTCGCGGATCGTTCGGGCCACGCGCGAACCAAGCCCCGCCATCAGCCGCGACTGTACACCCCTGCAAATCCCCACAATAACAATCAGTCCACTCAGGATCGCTACGTAGATCAGGAACAACGGCCAATTCGGCGATCTGCCAGGGGCAGCGCCGAGGCCGTCGTTGATCATCGGCTCACGCAGGTATGGCTGAACGAGCGAGAGGATCGTAACCGCGAGCGCCAGAGACGCCCCTGCAATGGCCCGCCACTTGAAGGGTTTGACGAAGTCCAGCAGGCGAAGGAGGACCTTCCGCCGACTCATACACGCCGGGCACGTCTCGGACCAGGCTGGGATGACGCGGCCGCACTTCTCGCAGCGAAGCTTCTTTTCGTCGGCGTGCCTCGGTTCCTCAATCTCCAGGTCGCCATCTTCCTTGCCGCCGAACCGACGTTCAAGTTGGCGGTGTATGCGCGCCACGGCCTTGGCGTGGCGAAGCGTGAAGCGAAACTCTTCAATGCTCTTGCCGTCCCGTAGGAGGCGCAGAAGGTTCATGCCCAACCCTTCGACGATCTTCGCTTCGGTCAGAGGCGCCAGCTTCAGCCAGCGGCCCTCCCACTGACCGTCGTTGAGGACGAATTCGCCCAGACGACCGTCGGTAAGGACAAGGCAGCCCTCGACGTATCTGCCTTGGCGATCCAGGTCGAAGGGGGCCACCGCCCGAATCGATTCAGACGCATCGCCGGCGGCCAGACACCGACACAACGCCTCGGGCAGGTGCTCCGTGAGACTCTTAGCTGGCTCGGTTTGGTAGTTCATCTCCGTACCCACAAGCGAGAGCAACCCACTATTCTACCAATCCCGTAGCTTCGCGACGGCCAAAAACCTGCACGGGAGAACACAAATAGCCAGCACGCGAGCCTTTGGAACTATCTCTCGTGGGTATGCTGATCATGCCCCTGCCGCGGTGGCACCGGCCAGGCGCGTCAGGTCATTGACCTTTGAGTGGTTGGTGATATGGCTTAGATGCTTTGTAAAGGGCCAGGCGCTTTGCGATTTCCTGGATCAGTTCTTGTTGACTTTCGTCCAGTCGCTCCAGGGCTTGCTGGGCCGTGGCGATTGCCTCGGCGAATCGTCCGGCCTCGGCGTAGGCAGCAGCCAGCGTATCAAGCAACCGGGCAGGTGCCATTCGGCCGAGAATCCGGTAGGCCCTCTCAGACAATTGCACGGCTTGCCGGCCGGAGCGAAGCTCGTCCTGCGGGGCCGTCGCCAACAGCCAGGCCATCCCGATCAGCGCCGTGAGATTGCGCGGGTCGATCTCAAGGGCTCTGCGGTAAGCGTTGAGAGCTTCTTTGAGTCTGTACTGTCGCTCCAGTGCGATTCCGAGGTTGTGATGGGCATTGCGGTGGTTTGGCTCTATCTCGATCGCCCTGAGGTAGTGCCTTATCGCCTTATCTACCTGTCCCTTGTGCACATAAATAAGGCCTAGGTTGGAATGCGCGTCGGCAAAGCCCGGCTTTATCCGAATCGCCACCTGGCAATGATACAAGGCCTTGTCCAGCTCCTTTATGACGACGTAAGCCGCTCCAAGGCCGGCGTGTGCCATTGCATCCCACGGGTTGATCTGGATGACCTTTCGGTAGTGTTCGGCCGCCTTGGGAAGGTTGCCCTTTTGGGCGTAAAGCTGGGCGAGCTTTCGTCGCGGGTCGAGATAATCCGGGTCGATCCTAACGGCCGTGCTGTAGCTTTCCACCGCCTTGTCGAGCTGACCTCTCTGCTGGTAGATCTCTCCGAGATTATAGTGTGTGGGGGCGAAATCCGGTTGGATCTCAAGGACCCTGCGGAAGTGTTCTACGGCCCTGTCCAAATCGCCCCTGTTGAAGAGGAGGGCGCCCAAGTTGTAATGGGCGCGGCCGTAGTTCGGCCTTATCTTAAGGGCCTTGCGGTACTGTTCTTCAGCCTCATCCAGCCGATCGCTTTCAGCGTACATGTTAGCGAGGTTGTAGTGCCGTTTGGGATTGGGTTCTATCTCCAGCGCCTTGCGGTAGTATTCTTCGGCCTTGTCCAGCTGGCCCTTCCTCTTATAAACAACGCCGAGGTTGTTATGCGCGGTCGGTGAGTTGGGGTTCTTTGCCAGCGTATCTCTCCAGAGCATTTCTTGACTCTTGTAGGCCCCTGCCCGTTGCCAGGTGAGCACCGCAAGGACTACCACCAAGGCCCCCGCTGCCGGGCAAACCACTTTACGCACGGCTCTGCGTTTGCTGTTCCAAAGCCATCCTAGCAGGCCTGCCGCCAACGCGATGATGCCGACGATGGGTACGTATTGGAAGTGGTCGGCCACCATCGAGTGCTCCATGAACGCCATGTCGAAAAAGCCCATCACCGGAAACAGCGTCACCACGAAATATCCCATCGCAAAGAGCACCGGCCGACCCCATGTGCGGCGGTATCGCCAAGTCACTGCCAGGGACCCCGTCAAAGCAATCATTGGCAGCCAGGAAGCGATGGCCCCGGCATCCACGCGCCACTTCGGATAGATCGCGCTCAATTTCAGCGGGAGCAAAGCCTTGTAGAGGTAGAACCATACCGCCCAGGCGGCGCCGGCCAGGCGCGCAAGAAAGCTTTCCGGCGGGGCTATGTCCCATCCGACGATGGCGCGATACTTCTGGAAGAGAACGGTTACCAAGGCCATCACGCCCGCCAGCGCGAAGAAGGGGATGCTTCGCAGAAAATCGCCAGCGGTGATTCTTCGGCGCTGCCACCACGCACAGCCCAGCAGAACCACCGGTAACATCACCACGGAGGTCTTGCTCAGCAGGGCCAGGGCGAACGCGACAAGCGAGGCGGCGTACCACCGCCAGGACCTCAGCCGTTCGTGGTTCAGATAGGCCAGAATCGCCAGTAGGTAAAAGACTATGGAAAGAGTGTTCTTTCGCTCACTGATCCAGGCTGCGGACTCCGCGCAGATCGGGTGAACGGCAAAGATCAGCCCAGCCAGCCACGCACCCGGCACCTTCAGCCGTTTCAAAACCTGCCAGACGAGCACAGCCGCCAGGGCGTGCAGTAGTATGTTTACGACGTGGTAGCCGGCTGGATTCATTCCCCAAAGCCGCCACTCCAGCCAGAACATCGTGTGTGTTAACGGCCAATAGTCAAAGGTTTCCGTGGTGGTCCAGATTCGATACAGGCCGTCGTCGGCCTGGACGATTTCGCAGGTGGGGGTCTGCGGGATCTTATCAATGTAGTTCACGTCATCCCAGACAAACCCACCCCGCATGGCTGGGATGTACACCACCAGCGCAATGGCGATGATAGCAGCGCCTCGCAGAAGGTCTAGCCCTAATCGATCTGCCGTTTCCGTTGTGGTGCAGGGCCCCGGCTTGGATTCGCGCTGCGAGGTTTGTCGGCCTGTCGCTTGCCTGCTTGGTTTCATGAACGCATCGTATCGCGCAAAGTAATCTTCGTCATCCTTGCCACAGACGTCTGCTGGCCGTCCTTGTAATGCACTTGGAACTTACTTTTCCGTCAGTTGCAGCGCGCCATCCCAGTCGTCGCCGGGCGGGTTTGCCTGATAGCTGTGGCAGAGGTCCAAAAAGATTTCCGTCGGTTTGTCCTCCGATAAAATCTCTTTGACGTTCTCCAGCAGTCTGGCAGCTTCGTTGAACCGGCGCCGGTTGAAGAGTTCAATCGCCGCTGCAAAACCGCCGCACGCTTCCTTCAGTTGATCGGGCGCCTCGCTGACCTGGCAGAGGAGATTCCACACCCCGACCGCCTCCCTCTTGCCGACGACCATTATCTTTCCCAGCGGTCGGGCCAACAGCGACTCGTGCCCACCTTGCCGCCAGGACTCCTGCGAGATGAGAATACGCGTGCCGAAGAACTTGTTGGCCGATTCCAGGCGACTGGCGAGGTTTACCGTATCGCCGATGGCGGTGTAATCCATTCGCTGCGATGAGCCGCAGTTGCCAACCATCACCTCGCCTGTGGCGATTCCGATGCGGCTGACCAATTGAACGCTGCCGTCGAATTCCTTTATAAGCTCCCGGTTGAGTTGGCCGATCTCCTTCTGGCATCCCAGTGCCGCCCTCAGCGCGCGGGCGGCGTGGTCTTCCTGGAGCACCGGGGCACCGAAGAACACGAACAAGCCGTCGCCCAGGAACTTGTTGAGATATCCTCCGCAACGGTCCTGGATTACCTCGGTCATGCGGTCGAAGTAGCGGTTCAGCAGCTTGACGGTCTGTTCTTCGCCCAGGCGCTCCGACAGCGGCGTAAAGCCTTGCAGGTCTGAGAACAGAAACGTAAGTTCTCGGCGCTCCCCGCCCAGTTGAGCCATCGACGGGTTTGCCACCAGCTGATCCACCAAGGCCGGCGAAAGGGCGTGGGCGAAGAGGTTGCGAATGAACCGCTTGGCCCGCTCCTCGGTAAGTTGACGGTACGCCGTTACCACAGCAAAGCTCAGCGCCATCGCCGCCATTGGATGCCAGAAGACCAGCCACACGTTCATCTTCTGGAAGACCGCCCCCGAATTGAAGGCGGCATAAGCCAGCGCCAGCAGCAGCACCAAAGGTCCAGCCGCCCACACCGGACAACCAACGGTCAGCAGGGAGGCGATCATTCCGGCCAGCAGGATGGCCAGGATATCGACGGCCGGCCGTGCCTTGCGAATAAATGCACCGGAAAAAATCGTGTTAAGAATGTTGGAGTGGACCCAAACGCCTGGGGTACGCTTGTGCATCGGCGTTGGCACGAAGTCGGCCGCGCCGCTCGCTATCGACCCGATCATGCAAAGTTTGCCGCCAACCCAGCCGCGAAGCTCTTCGATTTGCCGGGCTAGATCCTGGCGAATCTCCGCCGAGTTGCGTTCGGCCGCATCCAACTGATTCAGGATGAACATTGCTTCGGCTTTTTCCCTTTCGTAGGTCGCCAGGGCCTGCTGGTGCTGGCGCTTGGCTTTAGCTGCATCGACGGCGGGCATATCAGGCGTTTGCGGCGCTTGGGTAGGTCTGGCGAGGAAGACATCCAAATGCTCCGGATTTTGCAGTTCTTCGCGGAGCCGATCGCATAACCCGCCGATCTCGGCCTCGATTTGATCTTCCTTTGCCAGGAGCTCTTCGGGGGGCGGCGGAACGTCCTTTGGGGCGAACAGCAGGGCGTACTGTCGGTCGAATTCGGCCGCGACGCGCTGCTGGTGGAGTTTGTGGCCCTGACCGTCGAGGTCGACAATCCTCCAATAGAGCTCCTTGATTTGCGGCGTGCGAAATTCGCTAGCCATCCCCACCAGATGCAGATGCAGCAGTCGCCGGAGAGTTCGGTTTCTCCGAAGGGCCTGCTTTTGAAGGTAGATGCTTCCGACCTTGGCTGCGGAGATATGCCGCGGATATCTCTGCTTCGAGCGCTGAGGAATCCAGTTGATGAGCATATGCCCCTGATCGTCCACCGGAATCGTTCGTTCAAAGCCGTTTGCGCAACGAATGGTCAGACAGTCGGCGTTGGCGGTAATCTCAAACTTGCCGCCGCGGCTGCGGGCCAATTGGTCAGCAGCCAGGGCCAGCGCGAACTGAGGGTAAAACCGCTGGCCATCGCCGGCCAACATGGGAATTCTCCGCACGACACCATCATCGTCAGGATCGAAGGTGACAAATCCACTTTGGTAGCAGGCGGCGGCCAGTGTCGCCAGCGGCGGGGTGATCCCGCCGGATCTGCCCGGATAGTCGGCGATCTGCGACACCGGCACGGCAAACCGCTCCAGAGCCGCCAAACCGCGAAACTTAATATACGCACGGCGGACGATGTCAAATTCTTCGGTGCGCGTATAAGCAGGCAGATTGGGCAGGACTATACGTTTGACAGTCTCAAGGTCCAACTCGCCTTGCCGCATCACCTCCTGAACGCGGGATTCCAGGTCAGTCGGCGGAACTGGGGAAAGATTGACGTGCATGGGCAGGAAAACACGCCCGTAGCTGCTGAGCGTTTCTCGGAGGATCTTATCGTCGAAGATTTCGCGTGGCGAGGGGTTGCCCAACAGCTTGCCTGTATCCGCGGAATACAGGTCGGTGATGGGTGAAACTAAGCGGGGCTTTTGCGGCTCGGGCATGATGATGTCCAGCGCGACCGTCTCAGCCCCGGCTTGTTGGAGAATCTCGACGATGCCCGCCAGCTGCGCTCGTGGCCAGGGCCAGCGGCCCAACTCCTCCAGGCTGCGGTCGTCTATGTCCACATGAACAATGCGGTCGTTCTCGGGAGCCGTGGAGAGGTAGGAGAATCTAAAATCGAGGGCCTGCAACTCGGCCCGATATCCCAAGCCAAAGGCATGCAGGACAACGATGATCGACGTCGCAAGCAGCCCCAGCGCAATTGCAAGGATCTGACGGGATGTCCCAAGGGCCTTCTCGGGCATATCCAGAGTCTACCCACCGGCGCGGATGGCCGGCAAGGGTCACATGCCCAGGATGATGTGGTTCGGCGGCGGTTCGGGCGAGGGAACGGTCGGCACCCCACCAGTCGCCTGCCAGGGGAACGCAAGAGGTGTATTGTCACCCATGATCAGCCGTTGCCTCTCCTGGGGGGTCAGACCCCCAAAGGTATCACCCATACGCGGATCGCGCTGTTGCTGGGCGAGTGTGATGGGAGGTGTCAGGTTGCTGTTGGTGGTTTGGCCGGCGACGATGTTGCGTGTGCGTTGCCCGGCAGTGACCTGCCACTGACCGGATTGAGCTTGAAGCCCAAGCCCACCGTCGCTGGAAAAGCCGATCTGAGCATCCGATCCGCGAACGCTCAACGTGGAGACCGGCGTGGAAATGCGGACGTCGTTAGGTCCGCGGGTGGCATCGACGGTCGCGCGCATCGTGCCGTACTTCAGACCAAGGTGGGCCCTGACCAGGTCGCCCTCTTTGCGGAACTGGCTGATGCCGACCTTGGTGCCGCTGTTGATGGTAACCTGGCCGCGATCCGCGAATTTCAGCACCACTTTACTACGCAGCCCCGTGCGGATGATCGTCAACTCATCAAGCTTTTCTTTGGCCTTGAGTGGCTCCCATTTGCCTGCTGTGAACCTCTCAGCTACGCCGGTAACGCTTACCACCGTTGCGCTTAGCGGCTCAGACAACTTCGCCGTCGGCGCAGGGGCTTCGGAAGGGTTCCTCGAAGACTCATTCGGCGTGGCGGCAAAAACCCAGCCGGCAGTCATCGCAGCGATCGTAATTGAGACACTGACCCATCGAGTCATTTTGTTTCCCTTTCCCTCGCAAAGGTGTCCGCTGCAAACTCCCCAGGGGCCGGATCTGCCTCTCTGCAACGCCTCTTTGCCAAGATCTCCTTCAACATCATTATAGACTTTCCAGTCCCGGGCGGGCTATTAGTCTTGGCGGGTAGCCAGGACCTCCGGTACCTGGCCGGTTTCCAGGAACGAATCGGCGCGGGAAAGCGCCGCGACGAATTCCATGCCCGTAACCTGGCCGTACACCGCCCCGTCTGAGAGGAAGCCTTGATATTGCAGTTCGCGCAGGCAATAACGCTGCGAGGGTCCTGCAAGCGTCAGGATCACCCCGCCGGACACCTTGCAGGCCTGGTAGAGCATGTATGCCAGCTTGCCCCTCGTGATCGGCGAGTCTGCCTGGTAGGGCCATCTGGCTGGGACGATTTTCCGCTGCGTGAGGGTCTCGACCCGCTGCTGGAAAGTCTGGCATTCGTCCTTGCCGTCCGTCAGGAGTAGAATTCCGCGCATGGCATCGTTTTGAGAGACTCTCGTCTGTGACGAGATGCGGTCAAGGTATTTGGCTGAGTTTTCGCCAGCAGGCAGAACCGCCTGCGGTGATGCGATGCTCAGTGACGGCTTCGAGCAGCCAGCCAAGGCCGCCAGACAGGCCAGCGACCCCAGCAAAACCGCAAATCCTGTCTTGCCTGGAATCATTTCCATCTGCTCAATCGTTGCGCTTAGAAACTGAACGTCACGCCCGTGTAGAGAAATTGTCTACAATCTCTCTCCTCGAACGTCGCGCCTGGCCGGAACGCCCCATACCGCAATGACCAGGTAACGTCCGAAGTGATACGCCAGTTGCAATAGACGTCCCATTCCCATCCGACCCACGGCTCTTTGGTATCGGCTGTGGTATCGCTTATAGGTCCGCCGCTTTCGTCCTTCTGGTAGAAGAAGGCCTTGGAGCCGACTTCGAACCTCTTGAAAAGCTTGCTCTCCTCGAACGGGAAAAAGCTCGCCCCGACGATGTAAATGTGGAGGTTGGAGACCTTGGGGGCAAAGGCTAGGCCGGTATCGCGGAAGCCGAAGGCGTTGAAAGCTCGGTCATCGGTTCCAGGGCTGTTGCCCCCGATGGTCGCGCTGGAGCTGACTCTCCGGTCGCTGTCGCCGCTGCCGAAGAGGTACTCCACCATCACCTTGGGATGGGTCTTCACATCGAAGAGATATTCCAGCAGCACGTCGGCAGCGAATGCGCAGATATCGTCTTGGCCGCTGGTGACGCCTTCCGAATACGTCTTGCCCCACTCCCCAACGATCTCAACTTGGTATCGCAGGTTCGGCACCAGCAGCGTGCCCCTGCTGCCCATGCCCAGATACCGTGAGCTGTAGTCATAAGCTTGAGTGGCATCGCCGTGCGTTGGGCTGGTGTGGTCGTCGTTGGAGAGGAAGTATGCGAACGGCCGATGGCGGTCCAAGCCGTTGTACGTCAGCTCGAGGCCCCAGAAACATCGTTCCTGATGCGTTTCCATCTTTGGCGACGCATCGACGAGGTTCGTTGTGTCGTCAATGGTTTTTCCCAAAAGGGCCATCAACTGCCAGTTGCCTGCTTCCACGTCGAACTGGATCAGGTCGAGGGGCATCGAGAGGACCAACGCCGTACCGATGTCCGCGAACGCCCGGCCGACCTTGAACTGAAAGCCCAGCGGCGGCCTCGTGCCGGTGTGGCCGCTCAAGAGCCGGCCGAGGTCAAACTGATACCACGCTCGTTCGATTCTCGGGTCGGTGTCCTCGTCGCCGCGGCCTTCCGTGGGATTGGTCCCGGCGTTCCAGTCGTCCCAGCCGATCAGCCCCCGAACGTAGAACTTGTGAATTTGCTTGATGTTGAGGCTAGCCCAGCCGCGAAGCTGGAATTGCCGCAATGTGCGCTTCTCGTGCTCCGCGTCATCGTAGTTGAAGAATGCGAAACTGAACCAACCGCCGGCGTCGAATCCGATTTCCCGGGCCTGTGGTACCTGCTCATCGAGCCGGACGCGGAGCTGCTCGTCGTAGACTCGCCTGCCGCTCTCAACTTGCCCGCTGGCCGGTCCGGCCAGAATGATCACCCCAACTGCCAGAAGCACTGCAACGCATCGAGAGAGCCGAAGCTTGAAATCTGTTCGGCCGGAAGAATTTCTACTCATCGCCGCACCACACGTTTCTTGAGTTGGAAGATCGGAAATAGTGTGTCACGCAACCGTGGAGTGGGCAATTAAAAACTCTTGGTATTTTTCAAAGGGTCTATGCCGGGGCTCGCCGCGGCGATCGTTGAATGTCATTTCATGCTCGGCGTTGTCCGGTTCTTCCATTGCGCGAAACGCTCATTGTGGTTGTCGTTGACTCCGGGATATGTTATCGACGATGCGGACCTCGAGAGATAAGAGGATGCACTGTGCAAACGCTCCGCGAAATCCAGGCGATCCTGAAAGACGGCGGCTTCCATCCGCAAAAACGGTTCGGTCAGAACTTTCTGGTGGATAAGAACCTGATGACGAAACTGCTGGAGCTGGCCCGGCTAAGCGGCAGCGAAACCGTTCTGGAAGTCGGGCCTGGCACGGGCAGCCTCACCGAAGAGCTCTTGAGCAGGACCCGTCGAGTCGTGGCCGTGGAGATTGATCGCGGCTTATGCAAACAATTGCAGCAGCGACTGGGTGACCACAAACATCTCGTCCTGATTCGAGGGGACGTGCTGGCCTCGAAGCACGCAATCTCATCGGAGGTCCTCCACGCGGTCGGATCCCAGGCCGTCGTCGTGGCAAATCTGCCCTACAACATTGCCAGCCCATTCGTGGCCGAGTGTCTGGTAAGCTCCTGGCGGGCGGCTTGCGGTGGCACACCCGCTTGTCGATTCGACAGCCTGACGTTTACTGCCCAGAGGGAGGTAGCCCAGCGGATGAAGGCCGCTGCAGGCAGCGGCGCCTACGGCCCGATCAGCGTGCTCATTGGGCTGCTGGGGCGAACATCGTTGGGCCCTATCGTGCCAGCGTCGGCATTCTGGCCGCGCCCAAAGGTCGCCAGCCGGATCGTCCGAATCGATTTTGACGCCCCCCAGGCCCAGCGCGTTGTGAACATCGACGTCCTGACGGCAGTTTTGAACGTGACATTCACTCAGCGGCGAAAACAGATCGGTTCCATCGTTCGCTCAAAGCGGGCAAAGCTTCTCTTGGCAGGCGGAGAATCGCTTGCCTGCGCGTTGACCGCGGCAGGCATTAAGGCAACAGCACGCCCCGAGGAGATCCCCCCGGAAAAATTCGCCGCACTGGCCGACGCCGTGGCGCAGCAGGGCTGAGCAATCCGAGGCCGTTGCATCTGGCCAAGCCTGGCCGAGCGCTAGGCGTTTCCCCGGCCAAATCTGGTACAATTGCAAGCGGGTTTCCGTGCTTGCAGGCTGGTAAGACCTTCAGTACAGTGACTGGCGGCTCGGAGAAGTTGAACCACAAGAGGTCGTACATATGGCAAATGCGGAAAGAGGCTCCTCCTCGGATAAGGGCAAGGCCTTTTTCGATCGCGCCGATGAGGTAGCCGAAACGGGCAACTGGGATTTCGCCATCGAGTTATATCTTGAAGGCATTCGGCGAGAGCCGGAAAACATTGCCCGAGGCCACCAGCCGCTTCGCGAGGTGGCCCTGAAACGCAAGGCCCAGGGCGGCAAGGGCCCAGGGATGGTCGAGTCGGTCAAACGCCGCGGGAGAAAGGATCCCATCGAGAGTCTTGTCAACGCCGAGTATCTCCTAGCCAAAGAGCCCGGGGCGGTCAACCACATGGTTGCGACGCTCAAGGCCGCCCGCAGTCTCGGCAGCGCAGAGGTGACCAACTGGATCGGCAATATCCTTCTGGAAGCCCAGCGCCAGGGCAAGCCGAAGAAGAATGTCCTGTTTCTGCTGACCGAGGCGTTTCGAGACATCGAGCAATACGCGTCGGCTATCGCCGCTTGTGAGATGGCCCAGCAATTGACACCGAACGACCTGCGGCTGCACGAGGCCATCAACGAGCTTTCCGCAAAGTACACCATCAAGAAAGGTAAATACGACCAGGAAGGCGACTTCACCAAGGGCGTCAAGGACATGAAAAAGCAAAAGGAGCTGGTTCAGAAAGACGCCATGGTGAAGGATAAGGACTATCTCCGTCGGCAGGTCGATCAGGCCCGCCAGAGCTATACGGGATCCCCGACCGTTCCGGGCAAGATCAATGCCCTTGTTGATGCGTTGCTGATATCCGGCGAAGAAGGCGACGAAAACGAAGCCGTCGATGTCCTGCAGAAGGCTCACAAGGATACCGGCTCGTATCAGTTCAAGATGCGCCTCGGCGATATTAAGATTCGCCAGATGGCCCGTCGCTATCGCAAGCTGCGGGAAGGAGGCGACAAGAACGCAGCGATCGAACACGCCCGTGCGCAACTGGCTTTCGAACTGGACGAATACATCGAGCGCGCAGCGAACTATCCGACGGATCTGTCGATCAAATACGATCTGGGCAAACGACAATTCCTTTCGGGCAAGTATGACGACGCGATCGGCTCTCTTCAGCAGGCCCAGCGCGACCCCCGCCGGCACGTCCATGCGCTCAACTACCTTGGGCAAGCCTTTGCCAAAAAGGGTTGGCACCAGGAGGCGGCGGAGACCTACGAGCGAGCTCTTGACTCGGAGATGCCCGAGGACCGCAAGAAGGACGTGATGTACAATCTTGGCGACGTGTACGAAAAAAAGGGGCAACTGGCCAAGGCCCAGGACATGTTCTCCGATCTGGCCCAGATGGACTACAACTACCGCGACGTTCGCATTCGATTGGATCAGGTCCGCAAGAAAGCAGCAAGCCATGACGGCTGAGAGAATTTGCCGTCCCCAAATCGCAGCCAGCCACCCGGTTAGTTTATGCAAATTCTCCTTGCAAACGAGTATGGAGAACGTATATGTTGCGGGTCTGAATATGTAACGTTACGCGGGCTAAGATAACAGGAGAGCGCAAGTGGCGCAGTCGCTTTCTGCGAAAAAGAGAATCCGTCAAAACGTCAAGCGTCGTGGTCGCAACCGCTGGCGAAAGAATCAGATCAAGATCGCCATCAAGGCGTTCGATCAGGCCATTCACGAGGGCGATGCCGATAAGGCCGCCGAGCAACTGAAGATCTGCTACAAGAAGCTCGATCAGGTTGCGGCCGAGAACACAATTCACAAGAACGCCGCGGCCCGCAAGAAGGCCCAGCTGGCCAAGCGCCTCAACAAGCTCGGCGAGTAGGCACACCATACCGTGCGCGGCCTATGGCTCCTTCGGAAATGCGCTCTTTTCAAACGGCGAGACGATATACGCCCATGCCATCCGAGCCTGAGAAGCTCGTATCTCGTGCCGGTGAAAAGCTCCGGGCGGCGTTGGAGGCGTTTGGCCTGAACGTCCGCGGTTTGGTTTGTGCCGACTTCGGCTGTAACGTGGGCGGCTTTACCGATTGCCTTTTGCGGCACGGTGCGGCGAAGGTCTACGCCGTGGATACCGGCTATGGGCAGCTGGCATGGAAACTGCGAACCGATAAGCGGGTCGTCGTGATGGAGCGGACCAACGCCTTGCATTGCGAACTGCCCGAGGCAGTGGACCTAGTCACAATCGACGTCGCCTGGACCCCCCAGGAGCGTATCGCGCCGGCTGCGATGCGACACTTGAAACCGGGCGGAAAAGTTCTTTCGCTTCTCAAGCCGCACTACGAACTGGCCAAGCTGGCGGGGCGCAAACCATTTGCTCAACTGAGCCTCTCGAAGTCTCAGAACGTCTGCCGGTCCGTCAGCGAGCGGCTGCTGCCAAAGGGATGCCAGGTCATCGCGGCCATGCCCTCGCCGCTGAGAGGCAAAGGCGGTAACGTCGAATTTCTCTTATTGCTTGCCCCGGCCGGGGCGTGGAGGTAGGCTGGGGATAACGCCAAAGGGCCGAATGGTTTATTGACGCCGGTTCCTTTGGCACATACACTTTTTGTGCGGATCTGCGCAACGTTTATGGGAAATCAATTCGGCGCCGCGGTAGTTTGGCGGCCCAGCGCCGAATGACATGTTCGAGGCTTGATCCATGAACGAGATTCGAGTTGCCATCGCGGGCGTGGGCAATTGCGCATCGGCACTGATCCAGGGAATACACTGGTATCGGGATCGTGTCGCGGCCGGCTCCGACGGCGTCGGCTTGGCGCATCCGGTTCTCGGTGGTTACGAGCCGAGTCACATCAGGGTCGTCGCCGCGATTGACATCGACCAGCGCAAGGTCGGCCAGCCACTTCATGAGGCCATCTTCGCCGAGCCCAACAACACGAAGGTCTTTCATCACGATTTCACCTGTGACGATGTGACCGTGGAGATGGGCAACGTGCTGGACGGCGTTTCCGAGCACATGGCCGATTACCCGGAACATCAACGATTCGTCGTCGCCGACCGTCCAAACGCCTCAAAGGCCGAGATCGAACGCCTCCTGCGTGAAAGCGGAGCCGAGATCTTCATGAACTACCTGCCCGTCGGCTCCCGAAAGGCCACCGAATTCTATGCCGACTGCTGCCTCAACACCGGCGTGAGCCTGATCAACTGCATTCCGGTCTTCATCGTTTCCAATCCTGTCTGGGCCAATCGCTTTAAGAACGCCGGCATCCCATGCGTGGGCGACGACGTTAAGGCCCAGGTTGGCGCGACGATCGTTCACCGGGTTCTGGCCAGGATGATGGAGGAACGCGGCGCGAAGATCGAGGCGACCTATCAGCTCAATACCGGCGGCAACACCGACTTCCTGAACATGCTCAACCAGGCCCGGCTCGGTGGCAAGCGGATTTCCAAGACCGAGGCCGTTCAGTCGCAGTTGAACGTGCCTTTGCCGCCCGATCAGATCCACATCGGCCCGAGCGACTACGTGCCCTGGCAGAAAGACAACAAGATTTGCTTCCTGCGCCTGGAGGCGCATGGTTTCGGCGGGGTGCCGCTGAATCTGGAATTGCGGCTGAGCGTGGAAGATTCCCCGAACTCGGCCGGCGAGACAGTGGACGCGATTCGGTGCTGCAAGCTGGCCCGCGATCGGGGGCTGGCCGGGCCGCTCAACGCCGTCAGTGCCTACACCATGAAGCACCCGCCGATGCAGCATACCGATGCCGAGGCCCACGAGATGCTGGAAGAATTCATTGCCGAAAACGCGCCTCCGGCCGACCAAGGCACCTACGAAACGACGCCCGCCGCGGTTCAGACGCGGCGCAAGTAAGCCAGGCGAAAACTCTCTCGCAAAGCGACAGCCTGCTCCGCAAGGTTTGCGGGCTGTTTGTTTGATTCCGATCATTGTTCATTTCTACGGATTCGGCTAGTCTTTTTGTCCATGATTGGACGGTCAATCGGTTCTGCGTTTTCCACGGTGCGGGACGTTCTGGCACGCGGGCTGATCCGCATCGGCGTCACGCCCAACATGCTCACCTTAACAGGGATGGTCTTCACCGCCGCAGCGAGCGTCTGCTATGCCATCGGGGCTCAGAGCCGCTTCGCATTAGACCTGGACCCCTCGGCACCCGCGAACGCATATCTGCTGCTGGCGGGATTGTCGCTGTTGCTGGCCAGTGCCTGCGATATGCTCGACGGAGCGGTGGCGCGGCTCGGCTCGGGAGGCTCTGCCTTCGGAGCGTTCCTGGACAGCACGCTGGATCGCTACAGCGACTTCGCCGTCTATGGCGGCATTGCCGTTTGTTACGCCTGGAGCCAACGGGCCAATGTCACGTTCATACTGTTGGCGATGCTGTCATTCTTTAACGCCTTTATGATCTCCTATACCCGCGCCCGAGCCGAGGACCTGATCCAAAAATGCAGCGTCGGATATTGGCAGCGCGGTGAGCGTTCGGCTGCCATTCTGATCGCAACGTTCTCCTGCAACATTCCCGCCCTCGTCGTTCAGCAGGCGATCCTGCCGATGCTCACCGTCCTGCGGCGGATCGGCTATACCAAAGGCGTTATAGAAGGGCGCAAACCTATCATCGATCCTCGGCAGGGTTCGTGGTGGCTTAAGATCCGCATCTGGCGATGGCCTAGGATGACCATTCCCTACGACCTTGCCACCGCCCTGAACATTGCCTGGCTGCTTTTCGCCCGCATCGAAGCGGTTGACGTAGTGCGGCTCTGCCTGGACGGGTAGTCTTTGGAGGATTTCTTGCCTCTTTTTTCCTCCTTTCCACGCGCTCGGCGCATCGCCGAATCGTAACTTTCCTATGAACGGCTGCGGATGCCTGTTAGACGGACAGGAGAGCGTTATGAGCAGTGCGGATACGGCTTTGACCTTATCGGGCAGGGCCATTGTTTTTCCGCGTTGCCCCCGCATGGCCTAAGTAGGCTCTGGAGGTCGGGGAGAATCGTATGACATAATGAGGAAGTTAGGCTTGGTTCTGATAGCCGCCGCTACAGCTTGTATACCTGTTCCTTCGGTCAAGGCGGGCATTGTCCTTTCGACTGGTGCCACGAGAACTCTGGGGGGTCTGGAAATACGCAACGCCGACCTCGCCGACTACGACGCTAATACCGATACAGTCACGCTGGTGCTCAGCGAAGATCTGTTTTCAGCCGATGAGGATGTCGACGCCGTCCACCTACTCACCGACGGACAGATCGTTCTTTCAACCGTCGGCGCGGCAACACTCGGTGGGCTGACATTTCGCGACGGAGACCTCGTCAAGTACGATCCAACAACAGACACCGCAACGCTTCTGCTTAGCGAGGATCTATTCTCCGGCAACGAGAATATTGACGCTGCGGCCGTCCTCGATAGCGGCAATATCCTCCTTTCGACGACCGGCAGGGCCACGCTCGGCGGCCTGACATTTCGGGACGGCGATCTAGTCAAGTACGATCCAACAACAGACACCGCAACGCTTCTGCTCAGCGAGGATCTGTTTTCCAGCAACGTGAATATTGACGGCGCTGCCCTCCTCGATAACGGCAACATCCTCCTTTCGACCACTGGCAGTGCCACGCTCGGCGGGCTGACATTTCGCCCAGGAGACATAATCGAGTACGATTCGGCGACTGACGCCGCAGCACTTTTCTTCGACCAGGATTTATTCAACAGAAGACCCGACATTGACGCGCTGTCTTACATCCCTGACCCCACCCCTGAGCCTGGCGCGATCATCCTGCTGGCAGCAGGCGGTATTGCTTTACTGGTTCGGTATCGCCGGCGAACCACCAGCTGAGTTCCAAATCGCAACCAGAGCAGGCGTCTGTCCTTCGAACACGATACAAAGACGGTTGGGGTGATCTTCCCATATCGGATTCCCACTGCGGGCTCAATTTGAAAAACACATCTTTTGCGCCTACGATCAAGTAGCAGACTCAATAAAGGAGTTACGGTTCGGGGTTGCCATGCAGCTTGACCCCCCGTTTTCCTGGGAAGGGCGCGTTGCAGGGTGGCCCTCAGGAGCAGCCGTAAAGACGGAGGCATAACCGGCGGGCAATACTTGTGCGCCCGCGCGGAGACGAGCTTTGCATAGAGTCAAGCTACTGCGCTGCGTCAGCGCAGGAAAGGAAACAGTCTACGTCCACAGAACGGAACTGCATAACGCCCTCGGCGACGGATCGCCCAAACAAACAAGGAGATGAATCATGAAGGCTCTGTTTACAATCCGAACAATTCTGGTGATGACTTCGTTGTTCCTGTTGGTCTCGGCACTACCTGCACGGGGAGATGTGGTGCTTGGCTTGGGCAACATCACGGCAACCGGAGACGCTGGAACAATATTGACGCTGACTTATAACGCGGTTGCCTATGACACCAACGATTTGGTGCTAGGCGAGACGAAGATCTACAACGGTGGAGTCGAGGCCAACTCGACCTACCCCCCACCAGGGGCGGATGACTTTGATTTCAACCAAACGGTTCACAGCCTCGATGGTCTCACTCATCTCGAAACCATGTTCAACGGTCTCTACACGGTCTTTTTCGTCTTTGAGAACAACGGCAATGACGATGCCAACTGGTACGGCATCGATGCCAACGATAATCTCACGACAGGTGTTTGGGTCGATGCAAGCGCCACGGCTGTAGATACGGGTTACAATACCGGCGTAGGCAATCAGAATCTCAAAGGCTACGTATTCACCACCGACGTTCCGTCCAAAGGCATTCGTATCGAGGGTCGGGGCTTCGATGCCTACAGCATCTCCGCACTTCCTGAACCTGGTGCGATAACTCTCCTTGCTCTTGGCGGTCTTGGCGTGCTGCTACGTCGCCGTCGGCGCGCCTGAGACAGCCCCAGCTTTTCTGGCGGCGAAGGCCCAGACACATGTGCGTTCGCTGCCTCACTGGGGCGTGGCTTTGAACGAAGGAGAGTGAAACATGGCTAATCAGTGGGCCATAAAGAAAACAGTGGCGGGGTTGGTATTGATCTGTATAGCGCTTGGCGCCCAAGGCCTCCGTGCGGAAGGCCTCATCGCGATCACGGATTTCAACCAATGGGACAGCAGCGTCTTCCTCCATTGGGAGAAGGCCGAATACCACGGTCTCAACATCGCCGGGGACGGCAACGTGCACATACCGTTTGGCGTCTCCCTGCCGACGGGCTACAGCGCTGCCGGCTCACAGAAGTATCCGCTCGTGTTGTACCTCCACGGTGCGGGCGCGATGGGGACTGGCAATCAGGCCCTCCAGCGCGCCACGCCGCGGTACTTCGCACGAACCGCCCAGAACGATGCAAACAACTACAACGCGTTCGTCCTCACCCCGCAGGCAAACAGCAAGTGGGTCGATACGTCCTACAGCGGCGGGCCCTATCACCAGGATGGCAATACGTATACAGAGAACATGCATATGGTGGAAAACATCCTGAGCTATCTGAGCGATAGTGGGAACAACGCTGCCCTAAATAGTGTCCTTGGAGTCGACGCTGCCGACATCGACGCGAATCGGATCTATGTAGTCGGTGATTCAATGGGCGCGTACGGAACCTGGGACATCGTCGGCCGCAACCCGGGCTTGTTCGCCGCCGCCATGGCGGCAGCCGGCAGTGGCCCGAACAACAAGCTCACCGAGCTGCGCCAGACGCCTTTCTGGGCCATGCACGCCGTAACGGATGGGACCTGTCCGAACTACTTGCCCGATAGTAACGATCCCGACGGCGGCGGATCGCTCGGAATGCTGGCGATGCTTGATCTAGGCTTCGACGCGAACACGAACATCTTCAGTTCAGCCGTCTTTCTGGACGACCCCAATACCCCCGCCGGCCCGGCGGTCACCGAAGAGCTCATTTATTCGGAGTTCCCCTCCCCACCCTACGATCATGGCATCGCGCCGAGCTGGACGAGCGACCTGAAAACGGACTTCAAGCCTTGGCTGTTCGGCCAGGCCGTCCCCGAACCGGCGGCGATGCTGCTGCTGGTTCTGGGCGGCGGCGCGATTATCTTCCGCAGGAGATAATATCGTAGCTGCCATTGTACGCGGCTACTTGCGAGAGAGCCCACCACCGACCAGGCCTCGGGGTGGGCTCGTCGTCTCCTGGCCACCTTCAGGCGTTTCCAGGGGGCGCCAATTCGGCAAACAGTGTCAGTGAGCTGGCATCGGTAACTTGGATATTGACGTACTGTCCAACCAGGCTTTTGGGTGCATCGAAGACCACGATGTGATCTCCGCGTGTCCGGCCTACAAGTTGCCGGCAACCGACCTGGGGGCCTCTCGGCTGTTTATCGCTGTGCGGAGATGGGCCCTCGACGAGCACCTCCACTGTCTTGCCGACATACTGCCGATGATGGGTCAGGCCGACTTGCTCCTGCACAGCCAGCAGCTCGTTGTTGCGTCGTTTCTTGACCTCTAAGGGTACGTCGTCCTTGAACTGCTTCGCCGCCAGCGTCTCCGGTCGCGGGGAATACTTGAAGATGAACGAGTTCTTATACCCGCTCCGGCGGATCAGCTCGGCCGATGCTTGGTGGTCCCGCTCTGTTTCGCCGGGAAAGCCCACGATGAAATCGCCCGCCAGCACGGCACCCGGCACAATCGCCCGAGCTCGATCGACCAACTCGTCATACTCGGCGCGGCTGTAGCCACGTTTCATACGTTCCAGGACGGCGTCCGAGCCGCTCTGAGCCGGGCAATGAATGTACTCGCAGACATTCTCCAGGTCGCGGATCGCAGTTAGGACCTCATCGGTAAAGTCGATCGGATGGCTGGTCACGAATCGCAGGCGGCGCAGGCCGCCCACCGCCGAAACGCGCTCGAGCAAGTCGCTAAAGCGTACGTCTCGGCCGCCCGCACGGCAGCGGTAGCGATTGACCGCCTGGCCGAGCAGCGTGATCTCCGTGCGCCCGGCGTCGACCAGGCGGCGGACCTCCTGGAGGATGTGGTCCGGGTCGCGGCTGCGTTCGGAGCCGCGAACGTACGGCACGATGCAGTAGGAGCAGAAGTTGTTGCAGCCGCGCATAATGCGGACGTAGGCCTGAGAGGCCCGGCAGGCCCGCGGGTCGCGCTGAAGGTCCATACGGTCCATCTTCTGCTCGGCGGCGAGGTTACGAGCATCCTTGCGCGAGGGATCCAGCGCAATGGCGGACTTTGCCCCGGCCGGGCCGGCCAGGTCGCCAATCATATCCGCCAGCGCGTGCAGTTGGCCCGGCGCGCAGATCAGGTTTACCTGCGGATACTTCCGTCGGAGGGCCTGCCCCTGGCGTTGGGCCATGCAGCCAAGCACACCAAGGATAAGATCGGGTCGGTGGTGGGCCTTTCGTTTCCCGTCCGCCCCCAGGCGGGAGTAGACCTTCTCTTCGGCGTGCCGGCGGACAGAGCAGGTGTTGTACAGCACCACGTCGGCGGCCTTGCGGTCGTCTACCAGTTCGTAGCCGGCCGCACGCAAAGCCCCGACCACCAACTCGCTGTCCAGCTTATTCATCTGACAGCCAAATGTTTCCAAATACACCTTCATGCGACCGCCCGCCCCCTCGGAAGCTTCCATCATAGCTTCTAAGCGCAGGTAGCGGATGACGATTTGAGCACGTTTTTGGTCAACCTGAGCAATTGCTGGCCCTATAATTCGATGTCAATTTCGCCTATAAGATCGGTACGTCAACTGCTGGGCAAGGGGCTATGGACCTGAACATACGAATTGCTGGCCAAGCCGGCCAAGGCGTTCAGAGCGCGGGGCAGTTGCTCGCGGGCGTGCTGGGGAGCCTGGGTCTGCACGTGCTGTCCACGAAGAGCTACATGTCGCGGATTCGCGGCGGACTGAACTGGTTCGACATTCGCATCGGTGATCGCGAGCTTTTTGCCGGAAAGGACAAGGCCAACCTGCTGGTGGCCTTGAGTCGCTCGGCTCTGGAAATACTAGCTCAGGAGGTCGAAGAAGGCGGCGTGATCCTTTTCGACGGGCAAAACGCCGAGGGAGCAATCGCCATCAACTTCACCAAGGCCGCCACCCAGGCCGCCGGCGCCAAGATCATGGCAAACACGGTTGCAGCCGGTAGCGTCTTCGGCGTGCTCGGCTACGACGTTGAACGGCTTTGCGACTACCTCAAGGCCCAATTTAGTAACAAAGGCGAGGAGGTCATTCAAAAAAACCTCGCCTGCGCCAGGCGTGGGGCGGAATTGGCCACCGAACGCGGTGTGAAGCTCACCAGCCCACCTCCAAGCGAAGCGGCGCGAAATCTGCTCAGCGGGGCCGAGGCCATCGGCCTGTCGGCTTGCCAGGCCGGGGTGAAGTTCGCCACGGCCTATCCGATGACACCTGCGACCGCAACGTTCAACTACTTTGCCGCCAACGCGGACGCTTACGGTGTGGTGGTCGAACAGGCAGAGGACGAGTTGGCGGCAGTCAACATGGTCTGTGGGGCGACGTACGCCGGTGCGATCGCCATGACGATGACTTCTGGCGGCGGCTTTGCGCTGATGACTGAGGGCCTCTCACTTGCGGGAATGATGGAGCTGCCGGTCGTGGTCCTTCTCGGCCAGCGGCCGGGGCCCGCTACCGGCCTGCCCACTCGGACCGCCCAACAGGACTTGAAGTTCGTTCTTTGCGCTGGTCATGGCGAGTTTCCTCGCGCGATCTACGCTCCCGGTACGGTCGAGCAATGTTACCGGCTAACTCGCAAAGCACTCCAAACGGCCCATAAGTATCAAACGCCGGTGATCATCCTCACCGATCAGTTCTTGCAGGACATGGAGACGAATATTGACCTGCCAGGCGATGGGCTCGACCCGATCTGCCGTTCCGTTCTCGACGACGCCGCGGCCGATTATCAACGCTACGAGGTGACCGAATCCGGCGTTTCACCGCGGGCCGTCCCCGGCGGAGAGGCCTTCGTGGTCTGCGACAGCGACGAGCACAAGGCCGACGGCCACATCACCGAGGATCTCGATGCCCACCTGGCCCAGCAGCGCAAGCGCATGCGAAAACTTCAGCCCATGGCGGCTGAGGCCCTTGAGCCGGAACTCTATGGCCCCCAAGGGGCTAAGACGCTGCTGATTGGCTGGGGCTCGACGTACGGGCCGTGCCGCGAGGCCGTGGACGCACTCAACGCCAACGGCGGCTCGGCGGCCATGTTGCACTTCGGGCAGGTTTGGCCATTGAACGTCGCCGCCGCCGGCAAGGCCGTCGCCAAGCGGAAGAGATTAGTCTGCGTGGAGGGCAATCAAACGGGCCAGTTCGCCTCGATGCTCCGCGAAGCCGGTCTCATCGGGAAGATCGAACTGCTCAGCCGCTACGACGGTTTGCCGTTCACGGCCGAATACATTGTCTCAAGTCTGGGCGAGCGAGAAACAAAATCGGCTGCCGACTCCGTCGGCTGTAGCGAGTGACGGGAACTAGACCATGGACCTTGCCAAGGCAGATACACATCCGGCGTGGTGTCCGGGCTGCGGAAACTTTCCGATCCTCAAGGTGTTCAACGAAGCGATCGAGGCGGTTGGGCTAGATACGCGAAAGCTGGTGCTGGTCAGCGGTATCGGCCAGGCCGCCAAGTTTCCGCACTACCCCGACAGCAAGGTCAACGTTTTCAACGGCCTGCACGGTCGTGCGATCCCGGCCGCGACGGGCATCAAGTTGGCCAACCACGCCCTCGAGGTGGTTATCACCTCCGGCGACGGCGATATGTACGGCGAGGGCGGCAACCATTTCATCCATGCTGTCCGGAGGAACATCTCCATTAAGGCCTTCGTGCACAACAACCAGGTCTATGGGCTAACCAAGGGCCAGGCCTCGCCGACCAGCGACCTGGGGTTCGTCACGAAGATTCAAACCCACGGCGTCATCAGCCGGCCATTCAATCCGCTGGCGCTGGCCATCGTCGAGGACTGTTCGTTCGTGGCCCGTTCGTTTTCCGGCGACCGCGAGCACCTCAAGGAAATGATGATGGCGGCACTGGAGCACAAGGGCGGCTTTGCCTTGCTGGACATTCTCCAGCCGTGCGTGACATTCAATCGGCTCAACACGTACAGATGGTACAGGGACCGCGTCAGCAAGATAGGCGGCGACCATGACGTGCACAACAAACAGGCGGCCCTGGAACTCGCCCTTCAGTGGGGTCAGAAGATCCCCATCGGCATTTTTTACAAGTCCACCCGGCCTAGCTTCGAGTCACATCTCAAGGTGCTTGAAAGGGGGCCTTTGGTGGATCAATACGCTTCTTAGGCAACGGGAGACCCGCCCTACACCCTTAACCAAAAACCGCCAGCCAACCGCTGGTAACAAGAAAGGGTGGCTGATGGGATTCGAACCCACGACCCCCTGGACCACAACCAGGTGCTCTAACCAACTGAGCTACAGCCACCACAAGTGCAACGATTGACTACCGCAGCCAAGAGAACATTACGTTAGCATCACAATGCGAGACTGTCAAGGCGGCCAAACTGCAAAGGCGTAAGTAGCGCGCCACGGTTCGGACGGTGCGAAATCGCGCGGTCATTCAAAACCACCGGCGCAGGCCATACAGGAATAGTATCGCTCCGCAGGCCAGTGGCCCAATCACAATGGCAATGAAGTAGAGATCCAGGAACTGCCGATCGTTCTTGGACGTTCCCCTGCGGTCGAAGACTCCGGAGTCGAACCACCCGCCGCGGCCTGCTGCCCAGGCACAGAGCATGACAAAGCCGAACAACATCAAGGCCGACCCGGCAATGACGAGAATCACATGCGGCATCGACTTGCCTCACTCGCCGGTGAGTGTACGCTCGTCTGGGCGGCGCACAAAGAAGAAACACTCGAGTGAACAGGAAAATTCCGACAATCCGCCGCCGTACAACTTCACCTGCATCGGGAGGGCATTTAGGCCGAAACCGCCACCGGTTCAGGCCGCAGGCCGGCAGCAGCGTTTTCCAGGGCCGTGACGATCGCCTCGTGCAGCTCTTTGGCCTTGAAGACGGGTTTCATCAGCAGTTCGTCGCCGCCCTGCTGCCAGGCCCGCCAGACACGATCGTAGCGATCCATCCACCCGACCAGCAGCACCGCCGGGCGGGCCGGTAGCGACTGGAGCTCTTCGAGGATGCCGCTTGGGGTGAGTTCCTCCGAGACGATCAGCAGGTCCGGCTGCCAGTGTCGGGCGATCTCCAGGGCCTGCTGGCCACGTGTGGCCTGTATGACCAGATGTGCGTGAGATTCGAGAAATGCCGATGCGTGGCGGACAAATCGCCAGTCGGGATCGGCGATCAGAACTTTCATCGACATTCAGGGGTCCCTTCGAAATTCTAAGCAGCGCCGCTGAGGCATAATACGTACACTCCTTTTATCGGCACGGAGGCGGCTGGGAATGAACTTGAATTGCCCGACGTGCCGAAAAGAGGTGTGGTTCGAACAGGCACGGGCGTTGCGCTCCGAAAACCACCGCAGCCGCAGGGGGCCTTCGGGAGAATGGCTCGGTTCGCTCTGCGCTTTAATTCCCGGACGCGTGGGGATATGATATTTATTCTGCGCCGTCGCGCGAGCTTTTGACTGGGGCTACTCATGAGCAATTCGGAAGCTTCTGGTACTGATGAAGGCAAGGGACGCAGCGAGGTCCAACGATTTCGCCCGTCCGAGCCGCTGGACGCCGAGCTCCGGCGCGAGATCGACGAGGCCCTTGGCGGGGCGAGCCTTGAGGAGTTGATGGAAGCCGAAGACCTTGCCCGGAGCCCAGACGGGCCGCGCGAGGAACCTGCCGCCGAAGGCGTTCGCCGCGGGAGAGTAATCGCCATCCAGGGCGATGACATCTTTGTGGAGCTGGGCCCGAAGAGCCAAGGCTTCCTGCCGGCCCAACAGTTCGCCGACGAGCCGCTGCCGGAGATCGGCTCAGAGATCGAGGTCACCATCGAGGGCTACGATGAAGCCGACGGCTTGCTGATCCTGGCCCGACAGGGGGCGGTGCGGGCGGCGACCTGGGAGACACTCCAGGAAGGCCAGACCGTCGAAGGCCGCGTGACCGGCCACAACAAAGGCGGGCTGGAGCTGACGATCAACGGCATCCGCGCGTTCATGCCGATCAGCCAGATCGAGCGCTTTAGAGTAACGGAACTCAGCGATTACGTCGACCAGCGCCTGCAGTGCCAGGTGGTGGAGATCGACCCGCGGGAAGAAAACGTGATCGTCTCCCGAAGGGCGCTATTGGAGCTGGAAGCCGAGAGGCAGGCCGAGGAGCTCTGGGCGGTGCTGGCCGAGGATCAGACCATCTGCGGCGTTGTGCGCTCGATTGTGCCCTACGGAGCCTTCATCGATCTTGGCGGCGTGGATGGCCTGCTGCATGTCAGCGATATGAGCCACAGCCGCGTGGAAGACCCCCGCACGGTCGTCCAGGAGGGCCAGCGGATCGAGGTTATGGTCCTGAAGGTCGATCGCGACCAGCGGCGGATTTCTCTTGGGCTCAAGCAGATTCTTCCCGATCCGTGGGCCGAGGCGAGCGGGAAGTGGAAGCTGGACGAGATCGTCACCGGCCGCGTTACCCACCTGGCCGACTTCGGCGCGTTTGTCGAGCTGGAAGCCGGCGTGGAAGGCCTTATCCCCATCAGCGAGCTGAGCTACCAGCGGGTGCGCCATCCAGGCCAAATCGTCCAGCCCGGCCAGACGGTGAAAGTCCGCGTGATAGGCATGGACACGGCCAACAAGCGGATGGGCCTTTCGCTGAAGCGCACTGAGGACGACCCGTGGATGGGTGCGTCGGTCCGCTGGCCGGAAGGCAGCGTGGCGGAGGGGCGTGTCACTCGCCTTACCGACTTCGGGGCGTTCGTGGAGTTGACACCAGGCGTGGAAGGGCTAGTCCACATCAGCGAGTTGGGCAGCGGATTTGTCCGCCACGCAGGGGCGGTGGTTCAGGAAGGCCAGGCCGTGCGTCTCAAGGTGCTCAGCGTCGATGAAGAAGCCCGGCGAATCTCCCTTTCAATCAAACAGTTGGCCAAGGCCACGCAGGTCGGCGAGGCGACGGCCGAAACCGAGCCGCCCAAGCCTCAAGGCAAGCGCAAGAAACCGCTAAAGGGAGGGCTGGAGTAGAGGCCAGCGGCTGGCGAATTACCGTTAGAGGGCAAATGCCGCCGGGCCAGGACGGCTCAAGAAGAACCGTGCGTTGGCAGCCGGCTGCTGGAAGGCCTTTTCGTAGCGGCTGGCCCAGTCCTTAATGAACCTCTCGGCCGAATCGCTTTCCACGAGCGCCCAGACGCTGCCGCCGAAGCCTGCCCCGAACGCCGAGGCCGCCGCCGCACCGAGCTGGCGCGCAGTGCGGGCCAGAAGAATAGTCTCCGGCACCTGATTGCCCAGCAGCGTCTCAGTTAGCCCTTGTGAGCGGGCCACGTGCCAGCCAAATTCCTCCACATCGCCCGATGTTAGCGCATCACCGGCGGCCGGGATGATCTGCTCGCTCTCGGCCAGGAATTGCTCGAACCGCTGGAGGAGCTGTTCGCCGGAGAACTCGCTGCCTTCGGCTTCGGCTAGGGCAGATCGGATGCGATTGACGGCGTCGGCTTCGCTGGCGATCGCAGCGGCCAGGTGGGCATCGTCTCGGCCAGTCGCCTTGTTCCATGCTTCTACCGCCGCACTGGCCAGCCTTGAGGCGCGATTGTATTTCTCCCTGGCCGAACCGGTCTTCTCGGCCACCACACCGCTACAGGCTATCGCAAAGACGTACTTTTCGGGCAGTTCGATGTGCCGCTCGAAGCGGACCGGGCAGTATGAATACTGGCTGAGTTTTCCAGGCTCACAGCAGAGCATGGCCGTGTGGTCCTCGCTTCCGCCAAAGGTCCCCACGCCCTTATCGCCAGGCAGATCACGGAAGCTCTGGCCGTTTTCGACCGTGCCAAGGTAACCGGCGAGTGATTCAGCCGTGTCGATGTTGCTACGGTATTCGTTTGTCTTATCCAGCTCGTTGACACCAGCCAGTACCAGGAAGCCTGCCACCATCAGCGCGCTTGAGCTGCTCATGCCGGCCGCGATGGGCAAGTCGCTGCGGAAGGCGATGTCGGCCCCGCGCAGTGGAGTCGAAAAGTTACGCGCCAGCCGTCGCGCAACGGTCATTGCATAGTTGGACCAGTGGCCCACTGTGGGCGCCAATTCCGGGTCGATCTCAAACTCGCTTGTCTGGCCGACGTCGTCGGCGACAATCCGAACAGTCGCGTTGTCGCGGTCGACGCTGACCATGCAGAAACCGCGTTCTGTAGCTGCGACGATGCTTCGCCCGCCGGCATAGTCGGTGTGCTTGCCAAGCACTTCAATTCGCCCTGGGACGAAAAAGGCCCTGGCAGGTGCGTCTTTCGAAAGCCCGATTTGGATGAGGGTCTTGGCGGAGGCGGCAAATAGCTGGGCCTTCTCGGCCGCGGCCGGGCGACTAAGGCCCCGCCCAGCGAGGCGCGGCGTCAATGCCTCGACGTCAGTCAGCTCGTCAAGGGCGGTTGCCCCGCTCACAGCTTGACCTCGGTGCCGGCGAGCTTTTGCATCACGGCCGGGATGTCGGTCCGGCTGGAGAGGTCCAGCACCGGCGCGCTGAAGGTCAACGCGCGATAGCAGCTGGAGAACTGATCGATCGTATACTGGACGGCGTCCGGTATCTCCAGCTCCCCCCGCGGCGACGGCTCGATGGCCCGACAGGCCGGAAAAATCTTCGAGTCGAACCGCCAGCAGTTCATACTCAGGCAGATCGGGTTGGGCAGGGAGGCGATGGTTTGCTCGTCGGGCTTTTCCAGAACCCGTTCCATGTAGCCGTCCTGGTCGATCTTCACCACGGCGAATTGGAAGATGCGCTCGGCAGGTATGTTGCTGCCGGCTAGCATCCCTTCGTATTCGAAGGCCGCCAGGCCGGGTGAGTCCAACTCACGAAGTGCTTTAAGCGCCTCGACTGGATAGTAATTGTCGGAGTTGATACAGAGGAACTCTTCGCTGCCTGCGAACTGCTCGGCGGCGGCGACGGCATCGGCCGTGCCCAGCGGCTCGGGCTGAATCGCAAACTCGACGCTCACACGCTTGGGCTTTAGCTGTTCGGCGAGGTGTTTTCGCATTACGTCATGTTCCGGCCCGACGACCATGCAGATCCGCTTATATCCGGCGTCGGCCAGTGCGGCCAGCACGTAGTCCACGAACGGCCGCCCGGTCGGCATCAGCGCCTTCAGGCCCATCTCAGCCATGGCTGCCTGATCGCTGTCCAGTTCAACCGAATCGTTACTCTTGCGCATTCGCTTGCCCAGGCCACGGGCGAGAATGACGGCCTTGTCGATTGCTAAGTCCATCCCAAATCTCCATTTTCTGCCAAAATACCGGAGGGATACTTTACAGGGCCGCTCCAGTGCTGTCCACGCTTTGAAATAGCCCCTCGGCGTCGTAACTGCTGCGGACATACGGTCCGGCGGCGACGGCAATAAAGCCCATTTCCATCGCGGCGGTCTTCCACGCCGCAAACTCGTCCGGCCGAGCGAAGCGCGCGATCGGTACGTGCTGCGGGGAGGGGGCGAGGTATTGGCCGATCGTGAGCATGTCTACTTCCGCCTGGCGAAGGTCGGCCAGGACCTGGCGGATCTCATCATCGCACTCACCGAGGCCAAGCATGATGCCGCTTTTGGTCAGGGGCCTCCTGCCGCCGGGCGTCGGGCGACGCTTAACATAAGCCAGCAACTCGATGCTGCGGCGGTAGTCGGCCTGTGGACGGACGGCCGGATAAAGCCGCGGGACGGTTTCGACGTTGTGGTTGAAAACGTCCGGCTCGCCCGCGAGCACCGTCTCAACTGCCGAGGTCTTGCCGAGGAAGTCCGGCGTGAGCACTTCCAGTATCGCCTCGCCCAGGCGCCTGCGGACGGCGCGGAGGGTCTGGGCGAACTGCCTAGCCCCGCCGTCCGCAAGGTCGTCCCGCGTGACGGAGGTGATGACCACGTGTCGGAGGTTGAGTTCCGCGGCGGCCTGTGCGAGGGCTTCGGGCTCTTGCTCGCCAGCAGGGGCCGGCTCGCCATGCGGCACGGCGCAGAACCTGCAGTCGCGCGTGCATTTTTCGCCGAGGATCAGGAACGCAGCCGTGCCGCGCGAAAAACATTCACACTTGTTCGGGCATCGAGCGCCGGCACAGACCGTCTCGAGTTTGAGGTCGCTCAGCAGCCTGCCCACTCGCAAAGACTTCCCCGCCGGCGGCATCTTTCGCCGCATCCACGGCGGGAAGCGGGGGCTAGAGGTTTTCAGGCGAATGCTCATGTCGGATTTCTTGCAGCTGGAAACCGAAGACCTCCGCGAAACATTCTACAAGCGATGGTTTGGTTTGCGAAACGCCAATCACGCCACCGGTGAGCTTGGCAAGATTGGTCACGCCAGCCTCGCTGGTTCCGCAGGGCACGATCCTCTCAAAGTGCGAGAGGTCCGTCGAGACGTTCAGGGCAAAGCCGTGATACGTCACCCATCGCGACACGGCTACGCCGATGGCGGCGACCTTCTCCCGGCCAACCCAGAGACCAATCTGGCCTTCCTCGCGACGTCCTTCCAGGCCGAAACGGCCCAGGAGGCGAACGAGTACTTCTTCGAGCTTGTGTACATACTCGCCCAGCTTGAGTCGGCCGCTGCGCAGGGACAGGATCGGATAGCCCACCAACTGCCCCGGCGCGTGGACGGTCACCAAGCCGCCCCGCCGCGTCCGATGAACCTCGATGCCGCCGGCAAGCAGCTCGGCGCCCGAGGAGAGGATGTGATCGTTCTGGCCGCGCCGGCCAAGCGTGATCACCGGCGGGTCGTGCTCCAACAGCAGCAGGTAGGCGCGACCGTCGCCGGTGCCTTGGAGCTCTTTCACCAGGCGCCGCTGGAGCTGGAGAGTCGGCAGATACGCCACCCGGCCAAGATCGAGATAAATCAACTCGGGCATGCTCGTTTCAATTGACTTCTTAAGAGTCTTTCGCAGCGAGGTCTTTGGTAATCCACTCTTCCGCCGCGAACTGCACAACTTCGACAAACGTCGGATGCGTATGCATCGTCTCGTAGAGCTGGCGGACGGTTAGGTCTTGTTTCATCGCCAACACCAGCTCCTGTAGTACGTCGGCCGCACGGTACCCGACGACCACCCCACCGTAGATCCGGCCCGTGCCGGCGTCGGCGATGATCTTCACCAGTCCGTCCCGCTGGCCATACGCCCAGCCAACGCCGGTGGCCTGATATTGAACGCTCGCCACGCGGACGTTGTCGTATCTTTCTTTGGCCTGGGCCTCGGAGAAGCCTGCGGTGGCGATTTCGGGGTGAGTGAATTGGCAGACCGGCACGACCAAACGGTCGTCGGCGATATCGCCTCCCGTTGCGTTTTCCGCTGCGACGATGCCCATTCGGCTCGCCAGGTGGGCATACTGCCTACTTTCGGCTACGTCGCCTATGGCGTAGATGTGCGGAACGTTCGTTCGGCAGTGGTCGTCGACGGCGATGATGCCGTTTTCCACCTCCACCCCGGCGGCCTCCACGCCGATGTCCTCGACGTTGGCCTTTCGCCCGACGGCGACCAACCCCAGCGCGGCGTTGAGCGTTTGGCCGTTTTCTATCTCGGCGGCGACACCATCTTCGCCGGCTGTCATCTTCACGATCCTCGAGTTCAGGTGCACATCTATCTTCCGCCGTCGCAGGCTGCGATGGATCAGCTTTGAGGCGTCTTCGTCGAGATTGGCCGAGAGGCGATCCAGCATCTCAAGTAACGTCGTGGGAATGCCCAGCTCGGAATAGATCGTTGCGAACTCGCAGCCGATCGCGCCGCCGCCGACGATCAGAATGCTTTCCGGCAGATCCTCTGCGACAACGGCCTCATCGGTTGTCATTATGCGCGGTGAGTCCCAAGGGAAGACGCCCGGCCGGATCGGCGATGAACCGGTGGCGATGATGATGGATTGGGCGTGAATCTCCTCACGCCCGCCGTCGTTCAATTCGACCTCGAGACTGTTTTGGCCGGTTAGTCGGCCGCGACCGCGGAACAGGTCGATGTCGTTTGCTTCGTATTTCCCGTCGAGACCCTTGACGATGGTGGCTACCACGTCGTGGACGCGCTTCATGAAGGCTGCTCCGTCCACGCTCGCTTTGCCGCAGAGGAGGCCGAACTGCGAGGCCTCGTCCATCTGCCTGAACAACTCGCTGGCGTGCAGCATGGCCTTGGTGGGAATGCACCCTACCTTCAGACAGCTTCCGCCGAGGTTTTCAGCTTCGATCAGGCAGGTCCTTGCCCCGCGAAGGTTGGCGTGCTGAGCGGCGGTCCCGCCGCCAGGCCCGCCACCAAGCACCGCCACGTCGTAGGTCTTCATAATGCCTCCAGCGAAAAAAGGAATTCCGAAACTCGACTACTTGTTCTACGGGAATATGCCGTTATCGAGTTTTGATTATTTGCTATGGTCCCGTCCGCCCGACTGAGGCGGGCACAGATTTCGCATTCCGCGCCTAGAGTTTTGCCAGGTCCGGCTGCCGTGCCGCGCGGACCTCGTCCAGCCGGCCGACCGGCGTGGTCTTCGGGCAGCTCTTGACGGCGTCGGCGTCGCTTTCAGCCAGGCGAGCGATCTCGATCATCGCCTCAACGAAGGCATCGAGCGTCTCCTTCGATTCCGTCTCGGTCGGCTCGATCATCATCGCCTCCGATACGATCAGCGGGAAATACACTGTAGGCGGATGAAATCCGCGATCGATCAACGCCTTGGCGATGTCGATTGCCTTTACGCCTCTTTTCGCCTGTCGCGAGGCCGAGAAGACGCACTCGTGCTTGCACAGACGATCGTACGGCAGGTCGAAGTACGGCTTGAGTTTGGCCAGCAGGTAGTTGGCGTTGAGGACAGCATTCTCACAGACCCTCTTGAGCCCCTCCCTGCCAAGCAGCAGGATATACGCATACGCCCGCAAGATGACGGCGAAGTTGCCATAGAACGGGGCGATGAAGCCGATGGATTTCGGGCGGTCGTAGTCAAGGTAGTAGCTGCCGTCGTCGCGTCGAGTGACGGTCGACGCTGGCAAATAAGGCCTGAGCGCCTCAACCACGCCGACCGGCCCGGAGCCCGGCCCGCCGCCGCCGTGTGGGGTGCCGAAGGTCTTGTGCAAGTTAAGGTGGACGATGTCGAATCCGATGTCGCCCGGCCGGCAGCGGCCCAGCAGGGCGTTCAGGTTGGCGCCGTCATAGTACATGAGCCCATCGACGGAGTGAATCATATCGGCGATCCGCTTGACGTTTGCGTTGAACAGGCCCAGCGTGTTGGGGCAGGTCAGCATCAGGCCGGCTACCTTCTCGTCGACCGCCTCGGAGATTTTGTCGATGTCCATCATGCCATTGGCATCGGAAGGAATAGTCTTGACCTTATAGCCGGCGATGGCCGCACTGGCCGGGTTGGTGCCGTGGGCGCTGTCGGGAATGAGGATCGTGGTCTTGTTGTTGCCCTTGTCCTTGTGGTAGGCCGCGATGATCATCGCGCCGGTCAGCTCCCCATGCGCGCCGGCGAGCGGCTGCATGGTGAACTCGGCCATGCCGCATATCTCGCGCAGCAGCAGGTCCATTTCGCCCAGGACGGCCAAGGCCCCTTGCACCCGCTCCTCGCCGCCTGGAAGCTGCCCCAGCAGCGGATGCAGATCGGCAAAACCGCCCAGACGCCCGACACGTTCAAGCGATTTCGGGTTGTACTTCATCGTGCACGAGCCGAGCGGATAAAAGCCGCTGTCCACGCCAAAGTTCCGGCTGGAAAGCTCGGTGAAGTGCCGAACCACGTCGAGCTCCGAGAGTTCCGGCAACTCAGCCAGCGAGCTTCTGAGAAGCCCCCCTTCAATTTCCGCGTTTACCGTCACGCCGCTGGAGAAGGGCAGGACGGCCCGTCGGGTGGGCACGGATTTCTCGAAGATCAACTTCACAGCACCGCCTCCAGCCTCTCGGCCAGCAGGTCAATCTGTTCCTTGGTGCGTTTTTCGGTGACGGCTACCAGCAGGCTGTTGTCCATCTCCGGCCAGTATCGCCCCAACGGCAGACCCGGGGCGATCTGGCTTTCAAGGAGCTTGCGGACCACTTCGCCGGCCGGCGCGGGCAGATCGATCACGAACTCATTGAAATACGACTTCTCGCCGAATCGCAGCTTCACGCCGGAGATCTCCGTCAGCCGCTTTCGAGTATAGCGGGCCCTGTCCGCGCAGGTCTGTGCTACCTCGCGCAGGCCTTGCTTGCCCAACAGCGAGAGGTACACAATCGCCGTCAGCGCGCAGAGGCCCTGGTTGGTGCAGATGTTGGAGGTGGCCTTTTCGCGGCGTATGTGCTGCTCGCGTGCCTGTAGGGCCAGCACGAAGCCCTCGCGCCCTTCGGCGTCCACGGTGAGGCCGGCGATGCGACCGGGCATCTTGCGCACGTAGGCCATGCGCGTAGCCATGAAGCCCAGGTACGGCCCGCCGAAGGCCAGCGGCATGCCCAAGCTTTGACCTTCGCCGGTAACGATGTCGGCGCCCATTTCGCCTGGTGGTTTGAGGATTCCCAGCGAAATCGGATAGACCGATACGATCAGCAGCGCCCCGCAGGCGTGGGCTTTTTCGGCAATGTCCGTCACATCGTCCACGGAGCCAAAGAAGGTCGGGGTCTGCACGATTACTGCGGCGGTTTGGTCGTTAAGTTCGTTTTCGATGGCCTCTCGCCCGGCCAGATCCGCTTCCGAGGCCGTCTCGATCAATTCAATATCTAGGTTCGTGGCGTAGGTGCGGACCATTGTGCGGTAGATTGGGTTGACGGCCTGGTCGATAAGGATACGCCTGCGGCCGGTGATGCGCATGGCCATCATCAACGCCTCGTACAGGGCCGTGCCGCCGTCGTACAGCGAGGCGTTGGCGACCTCCATCTTCGTCAGCCGGCAGATCGCCGACTGGTACTCGTAGATCGCCTGGAGCGTGCCCTGGGAGGTCTCGGCCTGGTACGGTGTGTAGGCGGTGTAGAACTCGCTGCGGGAGACGATCGCGTCGACGGCCGCGGGGATGAAGTGATCGTAGAAACCGCCGCCGAGAAAACAGATCGCGCGCGTGTCGTTGCGATCGGCCAGCGCCTCTATGCAAGAGAACATCTCTTGCTCGCTCAGGCCCTCCGGGAGGTTAAGCTCCTTGCAGCAAAGCTCACCGGGAATATCCGCAAAGAGATCGTCCATGCTTGCCAGGTGAATCTCGGCCAGCATTTCGCGACGCTGCTCGTCCGTATTGGCTATAAATGGCATGCGTTTTTCCGATCGGCAGGGCTTTCTACATATCGGCCAGCCTATATCGGCTTCGACAGTTCACTCGAACCGGCGAGGGGCGGTCAAGGCCATTCGCAGGCTGCGATGAATTGGCAATTCAGCGGCGCGTCGAGGTTTTTGGAAAGACCCTGACCGGTTCGTTACCTTGAAGTTAGTTTGGTCATGTGCTGTGGATGAAGTACCACGCCACGGCCGCCCCGAAGAGAGCCCCGGCGAGTGTGGAAAAGATTAAGAGCCCCTAACAGAATGAGACGTAGCCGCGACGTAGTGTATTTTGGCGCAGGCCAAGGCGTGAGGGCGACGACGGCCCTTCGTGGGCCGTCGAGCCCGAGCAACGCAGGCATGCGGCAAAAGACGCACGTCCCTTCAGGTTGTGACGAGAATGAGCGTCTACGGCGTCAGAACTCCTCGACATACCGTCAAGGTATATCATCGTCGTTCTTCCTTGTATCCATCTCATTCTTGTCACAACGCGGCTCGCGCCTCATTCTGTTAGGGGCTCTAAGTTTGCCTTTACGGCGCACTGCTCGGATGAGCAGACCCTCGCCCGGCCCAGCAGGAACCCCACGGCCCCACCCGCAACGGCACCGGCAAGTAATTTCAGCGCAAGGTTCACCTTGATCCTCGCCCTGTAAATCATACGCGTTTGTCGGCGTCGAGAATCGAAGGTTCCTCGCGCCGCCGGTTAGCTCTTGCCCAGGATGATCCCGTGCGTCGGCGGTGACGGCCAGAATGTCACCCATGAGTTCAGCTTGACCTGCCGCGTTTGGGTGGGCTTGTGTTCCAGCAGCGAGACGACGATCAGCACGCCGGCGTCAACGACGATCGTGTGATGGCCGTCGTTTTCGATGACCTTGCCGTTGATGGGGTTGCAACCTTCGAACACCCGCCGGCAGTGGCTGATTCGCTGGCACTTGCCGCGAGGTATGATGTTGAAGGTCAGCTCGTTTCGCGTGCCCTTCTCCACCTTCACCGTTGCGGCATGGAGAATCACCTCCAGCTCGTCATCCAGGCCGATGCGCTTCTGGAGCGTCTTGCGGTTGACATCCAGCAAGGCGAAGTCTATGTAGCTGCCCGGCCGCCGGATGTCGGCGGTAGTCGGCGGCACACGCAACACGAACATAGGCCCGACGAGATCGCCGTTGTCCACCGCCACCAGCCGGCCTCTCACGGCATACGTCCTGTCGCTCAAGAGTTTGGCCATGTTCAGCCTCCTCTCTGTGCCACGCCCGGCCTGTACGGCCTGGGTTGGGAGCTAACTTTCGCTTTGGGCCTTGAGGTTCACGTCGACCGCCAGAGCGGAATCCTGTTTGAGATACAGCGTCTGTGTCGGGAAGGCAAACTCGATGCCTTCGGCGTCGAACCGCCGCAACAGCTCCATGTTGAACTCGTGATTGAACTGAAGGTACGCCCACCAATCCGGCGGCGTGAACCAGTAATAGACGACGATGTTCAAGCTGGCGTCGTTGAATTCATTGAAATAGACACGCGGCGGCAGATCCTGAGTGAAATGGTCTTTGCGGGCATCGAGAAGCTCGCGGATGATCTCCACGCCGCGCTTGAGTTTGGCCGGTGTTGTATCGTAGGTCACCGTGACGTTCATCACGCGCTTGAGGTAGGGCCTGCGGCCGATGTTCTCCACCGCCTCGTTGGCAACCACCGAGTTGGGAATGATCACCTGATGGCCCATCAGCGTGCGGATGCGGGTGGAGCGGAAGCCCACCTCCTCCACGACGCCGTCATGGCCGCCGATGACGATCCGATCGCCCATCTGGAACGGCCTGTCGGAGAAGATCGTCACCGAGCCGAAGAGGTTCGCAAGAGTGTCCTTGGCCGCCAGCGCGATCGCCAGACCGCCGATGCCCAGACCGGCCATCAGCGCGCCGATGTTCCAGTCGAAGATGTTCTGGGCAATGAAAAGCAGCGCCACGATCACCACGAAGACCCGCAGCGTCTTGCGGACGAGCGGCACGAGCTGGTCGTCGAGCTTGGTCGCCGTTCGGGCGGTCCACTTCCGAAGGAACAATTCAATGATGTCCACCAGCTTGAAGATGAACCACCCCACCGCCAGGACGCTGATCGTCTTGCAGACGTTCTTCCAGAAAGGGATGGCGTTGAGAAGCGTCGATCGGATCTGATCGTCTTGCTTGTACTGAAACCTCACGAACGTCCCGGCCAGATAGACCGCGCCGGCCAGCAGCAGTAATGCCAGGGGCCCCACGAGGCTGTTTAGCAGCATGGCCAGTGGTTGTGCGCGTTCTGCCGCCTGAAGCCGCCTGGCCTGACGCTGGAGAAAAAACGAAATGATCTTGCCGACCACCAAGGTGCTCAGCAGCAGGCCGAACAGCACTAGCCATCGCCAAAGCTCGTTGCCAGCGAACTCCGTCGTGGTGAAGACCTCCGTCCAGGTCCCGATCGTCATTTGGCCGATCATCGTTTTCTCCGACGCGATGCGAGGATGAGCCGACCCTGCACTATACCCGCCGGTGGCGCCGATGTCACGCACGACGCGCCGGCCGGAGACCTCGCCAGCCAGGCGCGCTTGAGCCCTGCGACGCGGTTTGATACTGTAGCTATGGACCTTCAACGACAGGAGGCGCGCAGTGGCCAAACTCACCAAACGCATCGAAGAAGTAGCCAGGCAAAGCGGGGCCGATTTGGTCGGCTTTGCGCCGATCCGGCGGTTCGACAACGCTCCGCCGGAGTATCACCCCCGCACGATCTTCCCGCAGACCCGCACTGTCATTGCGTTGGGCGTCCGCCAAGGGCGGGGGACGCTCAAGGCCGTCGAAGAAGGCTGTTATTGGCAGTCGTACAACTGCGACTCCTACTGGTACCTCAACGAGGTGCTGGCCCCAACGATGCTGCGAGGCATTGTGATGTTCCTGGAGTCCGAAGGTTACACCAGCGTTCCGGTGCACAACCCGTTCTGGCGTGGCTCTGGCCGGACAGTCCGTAAGGATCAACCGGGCGGGCCGGACGGAATGTCCTCGCTGAGGGTGATCGGTGTGGCGGCTGGGCTCGGCGAGCTGGGCCTCTCTAAGCTACTCCTGACGCCGCAGTTCGGGCCGCGACAACGGATCTTCGCCGTCTTCACCGACGCCGAGCTGGAACCCACGCCGCTTTTTACCGAAAGCCTCTGCGACGAGTGCGGTACCTGCGCGCAGGAGTGCGAAGCCTGCGCAATAGGTCAGAGCCGCGAGGTTAAGTTCACCATAGACGGCGTGGAATACTCACACGGGGATCTTGACACCTCGGCCTGCCTGCACGTTCACGCCGGCAGAGATCGGCGCTACTCTCCGTTCTGGACCGGCCGGGAGGCCGACGATCAGGCGCCGGAGTATAATCGGTTTCTCTACGATCGCTTTCACCACTGCTCGATCTGCGTCGGCCGCGGCTGCCTGCGGGCGTGCCTCGATCACCTGGAGCAGGCCGGGCGAATCGAAGCGAAGTTCCGCAGCCCCTTCATCGAGCGTACCCGCTGGAAACTCAACGAGCCGCCTGAAACGCACCCCGGCGATGAAGACTAACTGGCACGGGGCGCCTCGACTCGGAGCGAGCTTGGCACCGCCGGCAAAGCTTTGCCGTCTCATGCGCCTGCTGGTAGACTCTCCGGCAGTACGACGAACGCCTTTGTCTGTTTGTCGCTCAGTCGCCAATAACCAAGAGCCATGCGATCGGAAGGAAGTGACATGAATGACAAGCAACTGCGTACAGGCTTTATCGGTCTGGGGATTATGGGCGCACCGATGGCGCTGAATTGCATAAAAGCCGGCTTCTCCCTGACGGTGTACAACCGCACAGCCGCCAAGACCGAGCCGCTCAAGGCCGCCGGTGCAGCCGTTGCCGGCTCGCCGGTAGAGGTCGCCGAAAGCAGCGACGTTACACTCATTTGTGTCACCGCATCCGACGACGTGCTGTCGGTGGTGCTGGATGAGGAAAGCGGCGTCATAGCCGGCGCAAAGCAGGGCGCAATGGTAATCGATCACTCGACCGTCGCGCCGTTCGTGGCCAAACGCTGTAGCGAGGCATTGGCTGCTAAGGGGGCGGGATTTCTCGACGCGCCCATCTCCGGCGGGCAGAGCGGCGCGCAGAAAGGCACGTTGAGCATCATGGTCGGCGGGGACAAGGGCCATTTCGAACGCGCCCGGCCGCTCCTGGAGGCCATGGGCAAGACCATCACGTGGTGCGGCGCATCGGGGGCGGGGTATACCGTCAAGCTGTGCAACCAGATCTGTGGCGCCCTGCACCTGATCGCGGCCGCCGAATCGCTTTCGCTGGCCGAAGCTGCTGGCGTCGACCTCGACGCGATGCGCAAGGCGGTTTCATCCGGCGCAGCCGGCAGCTGGATGCTCGACAACCTCGCGCCGAAGATGATCGCCGGTGATTACTCGCCGGGCTTTTTCGTGGATTACCAGCTCAAGGACCTTCGGTTGGCCTCGACGGCGGCGCACGAACTGAACCTGCCGCTGCCGGCGGCAGCCCTGGCGGAGCTGCTGTTCAGGATGGCCTCGGCCCAAGGCCACGGTCGCGACGGCACCGCGGCCATTTACGAAACAATCCGCGCACTAGGTCGGAGCTAACCCAGCCAGCCGGGCCAATGCATTTCCACCGGCCGCCTCTGGCCGTCGTAGACACAAGTCGTGTCAGCTCAATGACATGCATGCGAATTGCCCCTGCCTGCGGCTGGGCGATCATCTGCTTGCGAGGGGAAGGTGAGTGTATTTCTGCTTGACCGCGGCCCTGTCTGGTCGATATTATAAGTATTGCAGTATATTATCTGTAGGTGGGTGGCCGGCCGAGGTGGCCGGTTGCCGCGTGATATTCAGATGGTGACGGCCGAGATATGGTAGCAAGCAGGCCGTCTGGCAAGCGGCGCCCAAAAGCCCGCGTGAAAAGATTTTCAAAGGCATGCGGCAGTTGCGCTTGGAGCATCGCCCCTTAACGGGGAGGCCGAAGCTGAAAAAGGATGCCCTGGCGCCGGGCGCTGATTGATCGTCCGAAGAAGGACGAGGCCTTCGGGTCATAGAGTTCACATGAGCCAACGGAATTTGATTTCCTGGGGCGGTTGTAAAGCATGGTGGAGCTTCTGCACGAGGCGGGTTTTGCCTCAGTGCCTGGAACGTGTGGGCAGATTTCAGACGTAAAAGAGCCCGCTGCGTGCGGCGAGCTGCCGCCAAGACATTTAGATGAGCTTTGCCTCAGGCTTGGGTGGCTTGGACCTGATCGCTGACTGCAACGCCTCTGAGGCGTCAGGCGAACCTGCTTGCTCTGCAGAACCATACCTCTCGGCACGATGCCTGTTTCTTAAAACGAAAAAGGATACGTGCCATGTTGACAGTTGCATATCCCCTAGCTCAAGGCGAACTCTTGCAGCAAGTTCTGGTGCTTTTGGCCGGGATCCTGCTAATCGGGATTACGGTCGTTGTCATTAAGTTGTTGGAGAGGTCCAAGCGCAGTGCGTCCCAGAAGGAACTCGCCGCTGCCAGGGTCGCCTCCGAAGCCGAAGCCCAGAAGATCATCGCTCAGGCTCAAGTTAAGGCCAACAAAGAGGCTATCAAACGACGGGACCAGTTCGACAAGGAAACCGAAGCCACCAGGCGCGAACTTCGCACCGAGGAAAAGCGGCTGTCCAAACGCGAAGACCTCATCGAGCAGAAACTCGAGACCATCAACACCAAGGAACGGATGGTCGAAACAGGCGAGAAGGCCCTGGCCGAACGCGAAAAGGCCCTGGCCAACAAGGATCGACAACTCAACGATCTGATCGCCCAGCAGAAGAGCCAGCTTCTGAAGATCGCCAATCTCTCCGTCGACGAGGCCAAGAGGATACTGCTCGAACAACTCGAAAAGGAGATGGAGCAGGAGACATCCGATTTGATCGAACGCCGTCTGGAAGAGGCCCGCGAGACGTCCGAAGGGCAAGCTCGTGAGATCATCATCACGGCGATCCAGCGTTACGGAGCAGAACACACCTGCGATCACACCGTTTCAACCGTTGACATTCCTTCCGATGACATGAAGGGTCGTGTGATTGGCCGGGAGGGCCGAAACATCCGCGCCTTTGAGAAGGCCACCGGCGTAGACGTAATCGTGGACGACACGCCGGGCGTCGTGGTCGTTTCGGCTTTCGATCCGGTCCGTCGCGAGGTCGCCCGTCGGGCGCTGGAGAAGCTCATCCAGGACGGACGAATCCACCCCACTCGCATCGAAGAAGTCGTCGCCAACATGGAGCAGGAGGTCAACAAGCAGGTCTACGAATACGGCAAGCAGGCGATGGTGGAGACCAACGTTCGCGGGTTGCACAACAAACTTATCGGCCTGCTGGGCAGACTGCACTTCCGCACCAGCTACGGCCAGAATGTCCTGAAGCACTCCGTTGAGGTGGCCTACCTGGCGCAGGTCATCGCCGAGGAGCTGGGCTTAAGCGGGCGAATCGCCCGGCGTTGCGGCCTGTTGCACGACATCGGCAAGGCCGTCGATCACGAAGTCGAAGGCGGACACCCGCAGATCGGGGCCGACCTCAGCAAACGCTATGGCGAAAAGGACGAGATCCTCAACGCCATCGCCGGACACCACGGCGACCTCGAAGCCACAAGCATCTACACGCCGATCATCGCCGCCGCCGACGCGATCAGTGCATCGCGGCCGGGAGCTAGGCGCGAGACGCTCGAACGTTACGTCCAACGCCTGCAGAAGCTGGAAGAGATCGCAACCGGCTTCGAAGGGGTCAAGCAGGCCTACGCGATCCAGGCCGGCCGCGAGATCCGCGTCATCGTCGACGCCGAAAATGTGGACGACAAGCTTTCGGCCAAGGTCGCCCGCGACATCGCCCGCAGGATCGAAGACGAAATGGAATACCCCGGCGAGGTCAAGGTTACCCTCGTCCGGGAGCTCCGTTGCGTGGAATACGCCAGATAAGCACACTGCCACGTCGCCTTGAACAGCCCACGTGCCGGCTCCACGGGAGCCGGCCGCTGGAACCCCTTGGGCAAATAGAAGGCGGCGGGCTGCTGGCGAGCCCGCCGCGGTAAACCGGCAGCGCCCTAGAACTAACCGGAACCTCATCTTGGCGGGTACTTTCTTCGGCCGAAGCAACCGGAAAACTTTAGACAGAGCCTTTAGAGCAATTAACGCTTATCTGTAGCGTTTGGCCTGGTTGCTGCGTCGCGTAGCGGCGGCGTCCTCGCCGACGGCCAAATCGCTACACCTAATCGTTAACTGCTCTAGTGGCAACACAACCAGCCACCACCCACTCCAGCAGATCCGACCTCCGCCAGGCCAATCAGCTTGCCTCGGCCTGCCTGGTGGGCTTTTGTCTGCGGCGGTCCCGCAGGAGTTCTCGAACGCCGGCCAGCAGCAGATAAACCGTGATGATCATGATGATCACATCAGCCGCCAGGAGCGTGCTGTTCCGAGCAGGGTCTTTGAGGAATTCCAGCAGCATCAGAACGAGATTCGTCCCGGTAGTGGCCAACATCAACACGGCCGGGATCAAGGCAAACCAGTACCGCCGATGCTGTCTGAGCAGCCACAGCGCCCCCAACGCCAAGACCATCGCAGCCAAGAGCTGATTCGACGTGGCGAAGATCTTCCACAGTGCCCCCTGCCCGCCGGTCATCGCGAAGGCCAGCATCAAACCCACCGCCAGCGCGGAATTGAACCAGTATTTTCGAATGAGCAGCAGCACCCATCTGAATACCCCGCTGGTGGCCGTGGGAAAGGCCGGCGCGGGAACGGACTCCGACGGTGTCGGAGCAACGGGGATGCCCTCCGCCCCGACGGGTGTAGCCTGCCCGGTGCCCCACGGCTTGGCGGATTCTTCCGGCGCGATCGGAGAAGCAAAGACGTCGTATTTACCGAAGAATGTTCGCCAGATCTCCTCGAGCAGGTAGCGTGTCAGTCGGATGGCCGTATCGAGCGTGGTGACGAGAAATCCTTCCAGCAGGACCATACCGGCCAGCGCCCCGGCTGCGATGGGCAGCCCGAAGGCCAGCTTGGCTGCGTTGCCCATGCTCATCGCGAAGCCCAACACCCAGTTGGCTTTGGGGACCGTCGCCAGGCCCAGAGTCTTGAAAAACTCCGGATACGCCTTGGCGGCATGCCCGGGATGGACATCGAGCAAGTAATTCAGCTTGCTGGCCCCGATCATCAGGATGGCGATGACGCAGACGGCCAGAAAGCTCTCCAGCAGCATGCCGTAGTATCCGACATGTCGGGCGGCCAACTCGGACTTGAGTTGTTTACAGGTGGTCCCGCCGGCGCAGAGGCTGTGAAAGCCGCTGACCGCCCCGCAGGCGATGACGATGAAAAGGGTCGGCCAGAAAAACCCCAGCGCCTCTCTGCCCTCTGCGAAGTTGATAGCCGGGATGGGGTCGCTAACCGTCGCGCCGCGAAGGCCGGCTACTACCAGCGTCACCAAAAGCGCTGCCATCCCGACGTACAGGATGTGAACGTTGATGAAGTCCCGGCTCTGGAGGAAGATCCACACCGGCACGCCCGCAGCCACCAGCACGTATGCGCTAAGCAGCAGCTTCCAGGCCAGCGGAGGCAGCGTAACCGGGCGAAACAGCCCGAAGGTAATCGAGGCGGCGCAAATGGCCATGGCCAGGACGCTGCATTTCCAGACGGCGACCTTTCGTTTCAGGTACATATAGCCGATCAACGGCGCGACGACCGTGATGCACACCACGCTCATCGACGCGATCCCACCGATGACGATCTGCTCAGAGCCGCCCTTGTTCACTACGCGGAAAAGTGTCTGATCCGGCCGCAGGTCCAGGCGGTCGAGCGGCAGCATGCTCGTCAGGGCTACAGCCGAGGCGTTCAAGAAGGTCGCACATACCAGCGCAAGCATCACGATAAGAAGGATGGTCAAGGCCACGAAGGCGTCCTTGCCCAGCAGACGGCGGGCGATGGTGGCTATGGATTGCCCGCCCTCTCGCGTGGTCATGTACGTGGCCAGGTAGTCGTGCACCGCGCCGATGAAGACCCCTCCAATGACCACCCACAGCAGCGCCGGCACCCAGCCATAGACGATGGCGATCACCGGCCCGAGAATCGGCCCGGCACCGGCGATCGAGGCAAAGTGGTGAGCGAAGACGACCGGTGTGGGAGTGGGCACGTAGTCGCGTCCGTCGGCCTTAGTTACCGCGGGGGTATCGCGGCTGGGATCCTCGCCCAAATTGCGAGCGATGAAGCGAGAGTAGAGGTGTCCGAAACCGCCAAGCACGACGATGGCCGCCGCCATGATCAGAAGGACTGTCATGCGCGATTCTCCCTGTGCTTTTAGGTTTTCAAGAGCCCAACTTACGGGCTCGCCACGATTCTAACAAAGATCGCGGAGATCCGATCGCCTCTATTTCTCTCATCGGTATCCACGGAATTTCACCACAGCCTGCCTCCAGGCATCTAGCAACTGCGGGGCGGTCAAGTTGAAGGCGTCCTTGAGCGCCTCGTGCTGGCCTTTGCCCTCCTTGAGGAATCTGATGAAGCGAATGAAGGCCTTGCGGTCGCGGGCGATCAGGAACCGCACGAGGCTCTGGGCGATGTCATAGTCCGAGCGATTCAGGCCTACCTCATGGAAGATATGGCCGACGTCGCGTTGTTCTTTGACGGCTTCTCTGCTCGTCTTCTTGTATGTCTTGGTCGCCTGGCAGCCGGGCACGAGCATCGCGGCCATGTATTCCGCAAGCCCCTCGTTGACCCACCGCGGGACGGGAAGGTTGGTTAGATACCGCCCAATAAAGGCGTGCGTTGCCTCATGCACCAGAACCTCGTAGAAGCGTCTCCGCGTGCCGGCGCGGTTCATCACGATGTAGCCAAAGCCGTCTTCCTGGTGGTACTGGAAGCCGGCGGCAGCGGCAAATTCCGCCTTGCCCAGAGCCTTGGTGAACCGGACGTAGTGGTCATTTTTCCGGAAGACGTAGATGGGGCACTTTCCGGCCCAGATGTTCTGCTTGGCGGGGATGTTGAACTGCCGACACATCGCCCGGTACATCTTCTCGCAGATGTCGGCCAGTGCTTTGTCGTCGCGGCGGCCCCACTCGGTAAAGATCAAGAAATGCGGTGTTTCCAGCAGACGCAGCCTGGGCGCAAAGGCGCGAATCGTCTCGGCAATTTCGAGTGCACGCTGGCGATTCGCGGCGACTTGCTCCGGCGCAGCCGGCATGAACTTGATGAGTTTTCTCGCCGGCTCTTTGGGCTTGGCTTTGCGTGCCCTTTGGGCCCGCGTGGTCGGCTGGGCGGCACCTGCGCCGGCCGCGAGAACTAAGAGCAACGTAGCGATCCAGCCGGCGAAGGGCCTGGAAGGAACTTTCCTTACGCACTTCATCTTTCGTTCAACCAAAGCGCCGCTCTGCCGAATATAGAGACATTTATGACCTCGCGACGGTAGATCACAGCCAGGCGATCCTTGACGACCGAGGCAGATGGAGGAACGTCTCTTTAGTGTATCCGCACGGGCACTTTCACGTTGCATACCGGCTGATGATTTGCACGTCCTTGCCGAATCTGTGCAGCTGATCGATGCGTCCGGCCTCCATGATAGCCTCGATGTGGGCAATGGTATCGTCGTAGATTTGGGACTCGACCTGTGCGTGGCGTGCGATGTACTGCATAAGCCGGCCGTTGCGGCAGTCGGCCTGGAGCGTCACGTGCAAGGACGCGCCGGCCACTCGCCGGGCCACGTCGGCTGCCAGCTCGGCTGCACCTTCGCCGGTTTTCGCCGAGACGAACCGCCCATGGGGGTATTTGCTGGTCAGCACCGTGCGTATGGACGAGTCGGTGATCCGATCGATCTTGTTCAAGGCCAGCAGGTGATCGTTGCTATCACAGCCAAGCTCGTCGAGGACCTGCTTGACGGCCTCAATCTGCTCGCTGACCCGTTCGTGCGAGGCATCGGCCACGTGTATCAGCAAATCGGCGTGGATGGCCTCTTCCAGCGTCGCCTTGAAACTGGCCACCAGGTGGTGCGGCAGGTCGCGGATGAAACCGACGGTGTCGCTCAGCAGCACGGTGTGATCGCCTTCCAGCTTCCAGCGGCGGGTCTTGGTGGCCAGCGTGGCGAACAGCTGATCGGCTACGTATGTCCCCGCGCCGGTCAGCAGGTTCATCAGCGTGCTCTTGCCGGCGTTGGTGTAGCCGACCAGGCAGATGCAAAAGGCCTCGCTGCGATTGCGGATCTGGCGGACCTTTCGCCGGTCCACCTCGGCGATCTTGCGCTTCAGGTAGCTGACGCGCTTCTGGACCAGCCGCCTGTCGATCTCGAGCTGTTTTTCGCCCGGCCCGCGCGTCCCGATGCCGCCGATGGTCGCTGCCGCAGTCGCCGCCCCACCGGCCACGCGCTCCAGGTGCGTCCACATGTGCCGCAGACGCGGATAGGTGTATTCCAACTGCGCCAGCTCCACCTGCATGCGGCTCTCAGCCGTTTGTGCGTGGGCGGCGAAGATGTCCAGAATCAGTTCGCTGCGGTCGAGGACCTTTCGGCCGGTGATCTCCTCCAACTCGCGGATCTGCGCCGGAGAGAGGTCGTTGTCGAAAACGATCGTATTGACGCGGTTCTGCTCGACACGCTGAGCGATCTGGTGGGCCTTACCCGTCCCGACGTACAGGCCGGAATGAACCGCCCGGCGCTTGGCGAGCATCTCATCGACCACGTTCGCACCGGCCGTCCGCGCCAAGGCGCGCAGCTCGCCCAGCGGATCCATCGGGTCGGCTTTGGAATCTGGCAGAATCACCCCCACCATCAACACGCGTTCCCGCGCAACCTCAAGCTTCTCTCTTTCGATCTCGGCCATTCGTTACGCCGGCATCATCCTCAAGGTGCCACATAATATTATACCGCCAAATCGCGAGTTAGGTTTCGGCGATTTCCCTGGCGGCGGGGGCGTGTCCTAATCGAGCAGCTCGGCGCCGGCGACGGCCCGCGTGGCGAAAATACCGCAATCGTGGCCGAAACGCTCCTCGAAGCCGTCGGCGACGAGCCGGCTAATGGCCTCGGTGCGGTTGGCCTCGCCGAGAATAATCGCAGAACCCCCGAAGCCCCCGCCGGTCAGACGTGCTCCATACACGCTGTCGCAGCTGCCCGCCAGCTCGACCACCGCGTCCAACTCATCGCAACTTACCTCGTAGTCATCGCGAAGCGAGGCATGCGAGGCGTACATCAGTTCACCGAAACGCCTCGCATCTCCGGCCTTCAACGCCTCGGCCGCCGCCAGCGTGCGTGCGATCTCCCCAACGACGTGCCGCGCACGCATGTGTTCCTTACGGGACAGTTTTCCATCGCGGCCGGCTTTGGCAACCATCGCTTCGTCGGCGTCGCGGAGGGCTGTCAGGCCGAGTTTCTCCGCGGCCTGCTCACACTGCCTGCGCCTGGCGGCGTACTGGCCGCCCGCGATCTCGTGGTGGACCTTCGTATCGACCACCAGCACGACCTTGCTGGGATCGTCAAAGGGAATCTGTTCGACTCGGCCGTCGCGGCAGTCCAGCAGCAGCGCCCGCCCGGCCTGGGCCATGATACAGATCGCCTGGTCCATGATGCCAACCGGCGCTCCGGCATATTCGTGCTCGGCTTTCTGGCACAGCAGCGCCAGCTCGCGGTCAGCAACCGCCCCAAGCTTATCCACAGCCGCCAGCAAGGCCAAGGCCGTGCAGACCTCGAGGGCAGCCGAGCTGCCTAAACCCGCACCGATTGGAATGTCGCTTCCAAAGAGAATCTCCGCCCCGCAGAGCTCCACGCCGGCGGCGAGGAGCCCGGCCGTTACGCCCTTGCAGTAGTTCGCCCAGGCCGGCTCGCCCGGCTCGATGGGTTGATCCAGATCGACCGTGGCAGTTTCCGCAGCCTGCTGCGAGGCGAACGTAACTATCCGATCCTCCCGCGGGGCCGCGCAGGCGACGATCTGCTCTTCGATGGCCATCGGCAGGACGAAGCCGTCGTTGTAGTCCGTATGCTCGCCGATGAGGTTGACCCGCCCCGGCGCGCGAACGGCGACGGCCGCCCGGCGCTGGTACGTCTCCTCGAATCTCCGCTTTAGTGATTCAACGTCCATGCGGCGAACGGTATCGGCGTTGCGGGTGAGTGTCAAGACGGCCGGGCCTTAAGAGAACACGCTCAAAGTCATCGTCGGCCTTCTGCCCAGCGTCATTGTAGCGAGAATCGCCTTAGGTTGAATGCTATCGAAAGAGTTTCGAAGCTGGCTCACCGACTTTGCCGGCCTCGGCTCGCGTCCTGTCCCAACCGAACCGCCCCACGCAGGCCCGGTCCCGGGCTGGACACTTCGCTCGGAAACTACGTGACGACAATTTCCAGACCTCCGGTCACCTGGATCAGCTGCTCCCTCTTGAGGAGCTTGGGGGGAGTGTATCGCTTCCTGGTGGCCGGCTGTCGAGTCGCTCGCTTGACGTCTCGTCTGCTTGCATTCTTCATGTCGGCGCCTCTTCCGCCCCTCGGACAACAGTGTAGGCAGAGCGAACTGGTTGACGCAATGTGTATAGCCGCTCCCACGCAGTGTCAACACGAATATTCACAAGAGCCTGTGGGACGAGAGCCGATCCCGATGGCCCCGCATGCCCCGCTAAATTAGATCGCACGCCTCGGGCGGCATCCAGTGCTCAGGTTCGCCTCTCCACTTGACGTTGCAGCCGATCGGGTTTGTGACGGCTACGGGTGCGGCCTTGCCTTCCAGCAATGCCTCCAGTGCGTCGCGGAGTTCGCGGGTGGTTTGCTTGCCCGGCTGGCGGGGGTTGTCGTCCATCCGGCCGGTGTAGCGCAGCTTGCGCTGCTCGTCGAAGACGTAGAAATGCGGTGTCCGCAGGGCGCCGTAGGCCCTGGCAACGTCCTGCGACTCATCGCGGACGTAGGGAAACTGAAAGTCCTTGTCCTTGGCTCGCCGGACCATGTACTCGAAGCTGTCGGTGGGGTGGTTTTCCGTCTCGTTGGAGTTGATCGCGACCATGGCCACGCCCTTGGGGGCGTAGTCGGCGTAGAAGGTGTTCATGCGATCCTCCAAGCCGATAACGTAGGGGCAGTGATTGCAACTGAAGACCACGATCAACAGCTTGGCGTCCTGGAAGTCGGCCAGCGAATAATCCCGCCCATCCACGCCGGGCAGCTTGAAATCCGGCGCCTGCTGACCGATCTGAAGCGTGAAGGCCATCTCTAGGTCCTTTCCGTTTGTCTGTCGCACAGCCATACCACGCAAGCTTGCAGAATCATAGAGCGCCTTTGCGACAAAAACCCTGGGTGAGGTTGTAACCGGCGGGCCATTGGAGATAATGCTTCGCGGAAACGAATCGCCCCGGGGCCTTTCGGGGCGCGGGCGAAGTCAAAGGAGACCGACGATGGCCAAGGCGAAAAAACTCCCGGCAAGCGAGAAGGCCGAAGCGAAGGCGGTGACATTTGGCGTCTGCGCGGCGTGTGATCCCCGGATCGACGAAGAGTCGCGCCGGCGCGCTTGCAATATCGTCGAACACGTTGCAGAGGTCGTTGCAGACAGGCTCAAGATGCCGGACGGCACGCCGGCCAACGTGGTTTTCTCGCCGGTGTTGATCGACGGCGAAAAACAGGCCGACATCGTAGCCTCGCAGTTCCGTCAGGCCCAAGTCGACGCCATCGTCTGCGCCCCGGACACCTGGGCGTTCCCGCAGCTAACCATGATCAGCCTGCTTAGCCACTTCCCCGCCGACCTGCCGGTCAACCTCACCTGCGGCAACAGCGGGCCGCGGCCGGGCGTTGTCTACTGCCATGCCCTCAACGGCGCGCTGGCCCAGAGCGGCCGGCTGGCCGCGCTGAACGTAGGCACCTGGCCCGACACGGGCATGAAGCCTCAAATGACACCCGAGACCGCCGACGCCCTGATCGACTGGTGCTACGCCGCCTTGACGTACGCTGGGCTTAAGGGCCGGCGGGTGGTGATCTTCGGCCACGACTCGATGGGCATGGAAACCGCCCTCGCCCATGTTATTCCAACGCGGCAGACATTTGCCCTGGAGATCACGCGGCTGGACATGAAGCTCCTAGCCGACATGCTCACCAAAGAGGCTTACGACGCCGAGGAGCTAAAGGCACTGCGGGGCTGGTTCGACCAGCACGTTGGCGATCGCCTGGAGCTGTCGGAGAAGGTCCATAGCGAACGGTTCGACAAATCGCTGGCGATGTATCTGATCATTCGCGATCTGATGGCCGACCTCAACGCCGTCGGCGGCGGGTTCATGAGTCAGCTCGAGTGGGGCTCTGACCCGCGAGGCCTGCCGCTTCCGGTCGCCGACGCAATGGAAAGCCTCTTCAACTCCACCTTCGACCACACCGGCGAAAAGCCCGCCATGCCGTATGCCACCGAGGCCGACGTTCAGGGGCTGCTGACGATGCTGGTTTTCACATGGCTATCCGGCGGCAATCCGCCGCTGTTCATGGACTTTCGCAAGGTCTGGGAGCCGCGGGAGATCCAGGCCCTGGCCAAGAAGCTCGACATCAAGGCCGGCGGCAAGGAACTCTGGTGGCAGCGCGGCTTCGTCGATGGCGACAACAGCGGCTCGGCCAGCTTCAACTGGGCGGCCAAGCCGGGTGCGACGGCCGCGGAGTGCATGAAGAACGTCCAGATGCCGCTGGCACAGGAAGATTACTTCCCCGGCGGCGGCAACAGCGTGACGTTCATGACGCCCGGCGGCATCGAAGGTCTCGCCGGCAGAGTGGCCTACAGCGCGGTGACCGACCAGTTCAGCTTGATCTGGGATGAGGCCGTCACCACCGAGATGCCGCCCAAGCTCGCCGACGCCGTGACTCATACCTCCAACTGGAACTGGCCACACACGTGGGTCGTGCCGAAGTACGCCACGATGGCTGAGTACAAGCAGTACGCCCCGGCCAACCACCTGCACATGACCTGGCAGCTTCCCCCGGCGCGGCTGGAGCACTGGATGGACCTAACCGGCGTGCTATCTCTCACCCCGTGGATGGAGCGGCCGGCGTTCATACCCGGCACGGACCGCCCCGAGCCGCTGCTGCACTTGATCAGCGGACAGTGACGCCGGTCAGGCGAGCTCTGAACGCGGCGAGCCTCTCAGACCACCACGAGGGCTCCCGGCGGGTTTGTCTCAGGGGGCGTAGTATTGCAGCGGCTGGGGTTGCTGGATCAGTTCGCACTCCGCCGCGAGCTGAAGGAATTCCTCCAGACCTTCGCGCTGCTCCTCTCCGAACTCGAATTGCACCTCTTCGCTCAGGCAGCGGACCGCCAGATCGACCGGCCAGCCGTAGGCCGGGCCGTATTGCGAAGCGATCTGCTCCAAGTGCCTCTGACCGGCCTGGCGCGCAGCCAGCAGCAGCCGGTAGAGCCCGGGGCATTCGCTGTCGCGCATGGTCGCCCAGACGGCGAAGACGAATGGCAGCCCGGTCATCTCATACCAGATGGCGCTGGGGTCAAACTGCCAGTCGAAGCCAATCGGCGGTTCGGTGACGACCCTGTCGCCGACGAGCAAGACGGCCTCGGCGTCGTTGGGCGCCCGGTCGCGGGAAGCGTCAAACGGAATTATGCTAATCCGGCGGCGGTAAAGGTACGCCCAGAGCACCTGCACCAGTACGACGGCCGATCGCGAAGCGTTGTCGGCCCAGAGAACGGTCAGGCTGTCCGCCTTGACCTGAGCGAAGATCCTGGCAACCAGCGTCGGTCCGGCCGCGGCAATGCAGCCGGCAGGCAGAAGCGTCAATTTTGGTCCAAAACACGGCAGGTCGCTGGCCGGCAGGATTGCCGCATCCAGCTCGCCGCCGGCGAGCATGCCCTTCAGCAGCGACGGGGCCGCACGGACCAACTCGATCTGGTCGGAAGAATCCAGGTCGTGGATTAGCGGCCGGCCGATCAGGAACGGTACAGTTCCAGCTCGATAAGGCCTTTGCCGCCGACGCGGTTGCGCCTGATCCTGTGGGCTTCTCAACGTAGGTTCTTGTCCCAGCACGTCTTCCTTCCCCTTCCCAACCATCCTCAACTCCTATAGTTAAGAGCATCGCTCTCAGCACCATTCTAGGCAGGAAATCTCCCCGCTTCCTGTAATTCTCCTAAAAGGACATAGGGGTTACTCTTAGGTTCCTTTGCCCGGAAGCACCCCCAGCACGCCGCAGGCAGGCGGCAGCTAGCGGCGATCTCTGGCGTATCGCCCGTCGGGCTGTAATCGGCAGCGAAGCTCACGCGTTGGAGATTTCGACCAGCTTTTCCAGCGCGGTCGCCGCCGCGCCGGAATCGATCGCCCGCTCAGCCAGCGGCATCGCCTCTTTGATGCTTTGAGCCTTCTCGGCCACGGCCAACACCGCCGCGGCGTTGAGCACCACGATGTCGCGCACCGGCCCGGCCTCCCCGGCCAGCACCTTGCGGATCTTCTCGGCCGAGTCGGCTGCCGAGGAAATCACCAGGTCCTCCAGCGTCGCTCGCTTGAAGCCGAAGTCCTCCGGCTTGACGGTCCGCGTGGTGACGTTGCCGTCCTTCAGCTCGGAGATCTTCGTCGGCGAGGTTGTCGAAAGCTCATCGAGCCCATCGTCGGCATGGACCACCATGGCCCGCACGGCGCCCAGCGCCGACAGCACGTTGGCCATCGTCTCGGTCAGCTTGCCGTCGAAGACGCCCATTACCTGCCGCTTCGCCCCGGCGGGGTTGGTCAGCGGGCCGAGCACGTTGAATATCGTCCGGACGCCCAGCGCTTTGCGGACCGGCGCGGCGTACTTCATGGCCGGATGGCAGCGGATGGCGAAGCAAAAGCCGATGCCGGCCTCGGCCAGGCACCGGGCGACCGCAGCCGGCTCGGCGTCCAGATTCACACCCAGCGCCTCGAGCACGTCGGCTGAGCCGCTCGGCCGCGTGTGCGTGCGGTTGCCGTGCTTGGCCACCTTCACGCCCGCCCCGGCTACCACCAGCGCCGCAGCCGTGGAGACGTTGACAGTCACCAGCCCCGTACCGCCCGTGCCGCAGGTATCGACCACGTCGGCGCCGCCGGCGTCGATCTTCACCACATGCTCGCGCATTGCCTCGGCCGCCCCGGCGATCTCCTCGACGGCCTCGCCCTTAGCCGCCAACGCCACCAGCAGGCCGGCCGTCTGCGACTCGCTCCACTTCCCGTCCATGATCTGCCCGAAGGCCAGGTAAGTCTGCTGGCGCGTGAGGTCCTCACCGGCCATCGCGGTCCGCAGCAGATCGCTATATGAGATGGGTTCCATTGATTCATCCTTTTCGCTTGGCCTGGCGGTCCTGCCGAACGCGGGCGATTATATCCCCGCCCGCCCACAGAGCAAGCCGCGCCCGCTAGCTTGCCCTGAGTCCCGGCGCGCCGGGATCGATAGGCTTTCAGCTTTTCCAGGTTTCGCGTCCTTGGGCAAGCTTGGTGAACTTTGTGCCCTTTGTGGCAATCTCTTTTTTGTCCGCTTGCGCATTCTTGCGCATTCTTGCGCGCCGTTGCGCATTCTTGCGCGCCCTTGCGCACTGTTGCGCATTCTTGCGCATTCTTGCGCATTCTTGCGCAAATTTGCGCACCCAATTTCGCCTAAGGCCTTCCGGCAGCGGCAGTTACGAATTTCAGTGTCCAAATCGGGTGTTTTTCAGCTTTCGGCTTTTAGCTTTTTGGGGTATTTTCCAATCCCCAATCCGCAATCCGCAATCCCCAATCCGCAATCGCCCGCGGGCTACCGGTTACTGGTTACCGGTTACTGGCTACTGCCCTTGTCCCTATTCACTTGTCAATCCCGGCGCGCCGGGATGGTCGATTCACCTTACCTCTAACCTCTCACCTCTAACCTGAGCGGGCGCAGAATGCGACCGCTCCTCACCCTCTCCCGCCACCTACCTCTTTTGCGCGCGCAAATGTGTAAGTTGGGCCTGGTCCGGGCTCGCCAAGTCCCGGCCAGGCCGGGAATAAAAAAAATCGATTTTTCCGGGTAACTTTCGCGGCAAGGGTGCAAAACTGCGCGCGCATTTCTGTCACTTGGGCCGCAGAGGCTCAGAGGGAGCAGAGGGTTACGTGAATTCTCAACAACTGCTTCACCGCAGAGAACGCTGAGAACGCAGAGAGTCCCGTCCCGCCGGGATCAAACAACCGTTTTGCCACAAAGAACACAGAGACCTCGAAGAGTTCTCCGTCCACGAATTAAAACCCAACGCGGCGTGGGCTCCCGTCCCGCCGCGCTTTGGCTCACACCTACAAAGAGACGAAGAGCTGCCAGGGTGTAGGCTGGGTCGAGCGGAGCGAAGACCCACCTTCATTTTGTTGGGGATGCGGTATTGTGCTGGAAAAGGTGGGGCTGCGCCCCAGCCTACATGAGATGCACCGGATTAGGTTCCTAAAATGTGGTTGGCGCCCCTATTTCGTTCGAAGCAAACAACAGCATGGAGTCTCGACAAGGCCGAGCCACGACGTTCCCTTGTGATAGCCCGCAAAAGGTGTTATGCAGAAACCATATAAGATGCACTTGCTCATAAGGGAAGAAGCAAAGTGAAGTTGAAAAGCCAGTTCACCATACGTGCGCTCTTGGTTTATCTGCTTGCGTTGGCAGCTGCTTTCATTCTGACAGAAGTCGTTTGGGGAGCGACAGGGGGCGTCGTCTGCGGCCTGTATATGAGACGGAATCCAGTATATCGGGAGACAGTCACCTCGTTCCTGAGGGAAAGGGGAATCAATCCGGACAGCAACAGTGCCGACTTTAGAAAGGCATATCAGAGCCTGTCCGAAGAAGACAAACGGGAATACATGAAGATTGCCAAAGAACTTGCCAAAGAAAGTATTCGTTACGTCAACTGGTTTTACATGACGTTTTTCGTCAGCGCTGTTGTGTTCGGCCTCGTCGGCTTTCTTGGGGGCCTTTTTGCGAGAGGCTGGCTTCTCGCCGGAGCAGTCCCAGCGCTTTCATTTCTCACAAACAATCCTCTCATACGGTTCGAGATGGCCAAAGGTATATCAACATTGCAGAAGGTGATCGTGGTTATCCTAGCACAGTTTGCAGTCTGCTATCTTCTTGCCTACTGTGGAGCCCGGCTCGGCTCCAAACGACAACAGAAAAAGCGAGAACTGGCCAACAAGGCCGTGTAAAAATACACTTAGCGCGGCGTGGGCTCCTGTCCCGCCGCGCTTTGGCTCACATCTATAAAGAGACAAAGAGCTGCCAGGGTGTAGCTGGGTCGAGCGGAGCGAAGACCCACCTTCATTTTGTTGGGGATGCGGTATTCTGCTGGAAAAGGTGGGGCTGCGCCCCAGCCTACGTGGGCTGCACCGGATTAGGTTCCTAAAGTGTGGTTGGCGTGCCTATTTCTTAGGCCTCCGACCATTCGGTCGGCGTGCTGGTTGGCGGCTGGAGTTCCGGTATCTCGTCCATGTTGCACTCCCCACGATGCGTTCGAGTGGCAACAAGTTATCACAGACAGGGAATGCACAGAAGGCCTCCAAGACATGCAAGCCGGGACAGGGGGCGGCGATAGAAGCCTACGAGAGCCAGCCTTGTTCCCAGAGCTGCTTGTAGGCGATGCGAATGTGCTGGGGCTTGAACATCGCCTGCTTCCGCTCGTTCCACCTTTGCACAGCAGCGACAGCCGAGTCCTCGTCCGCCGCCGGTGGCTTGTCGTTCTTCGCCACCCAGTGGACGGAAGACAGCAACTCCATGCCGTACGGCGTCTCGAAGCCTTCGATCAGATCGGCCACCTGCTGGAGCCGGGCCTTCGATTTGTCGTGGCCTTCCAAGAATTCGTCAGCTTCCTTCACCGCGTCAGGTAGGAGGTCGATCTCCACGTCCGGGTCCTGCCTATCACCATAGCCGCGGATGAAGTGCCCCTCCATGATCTCCAGCACCTTGTTGAGGTTATCAGCGTAGGGGCCGTAGTGCTCCTTGCCATACCGCAGCCGGAGCTTTTCGCCGGCTTCCTGGAGGAAGTAGGCCAGCTTGTGAATCTCCAGAAGCGTCAACCGATACGCTGGAACAAGGTACTGGTCCATCAGCTTGACGAAGAGCGCCCGGGCGGGAGTCATCTTCGGCCGCTCGGTCCGCACAGGCATTGTCTTGGCCTCCGGCGCGCCGCGCGGCTCGAACAGAAGCACCCGGACTTCCCGCGTCGTGCGGAAAGCCTCTTCGATTATCGGCCGGATCTCGCTCCAATCCAGCCCGCCAAGACCACAGCCGAGGGGAGGCACGGCCACGGAGTGAACATCCAAACGTTGGATCTCATCCACAAGGGCCAATAGACCCTTGCGGATATCCTCGATCTTTGACTTGCCCTTCCAGTGACGCTTGGTCGGGAAGTTGATGATGAACTTCGGGTTGCCGAGCATGCCCGTCCGGAAGACGAACATCTTGCCCGGGTGCAGTTCGCGCGCGCGACAGGCCTTCGCGTACGCCTTGAAGTTCTCGGGAAAGGCCTGCTTGAACTGCAAGCTAATGCCCTTGCCCATGTAACCGATGCAGTTGACGGTGTTCACAAGGGCTTCGGCGTCAGCTCTCAGGAGGTTGCCTCTGGTGATCTCGATCATCTTGGCGTTCTCCTCACCAATAATACCAGTCTCTTTGTACGGTTACAACACGTTTCAGTTCGGCCGGATACTCGGCCAGAATGCCTTCGACATTGGCCTTCATCTTCTGATTCAGGACGGCGACTCGCTCGACCAGTTCCCACGGACAGAACCGATGCACGAGGAACTCGGCCTGCTTACGGCGTTGACGGTCCGGATCATCAGGGGTGTCTCTCCACCAGATCGCATATACGGCGCCCCAGTCGATTTGGTCCAGCCTGTCCAAGTCATCGAACCACGCCGAGAACCTTGCTATCCCGTGGCCATCTGAGAACACGAAGCCCAGATCAGTTTCCGCCACCGTCTGGGCGGCGGCTACGAGGTAGACAAGCGGCTCTTGCCCTTCGTCGTAGCCATCAACCCAACCAGTGTGCAGCCGGTATAGCATAGGTGACCGGGGCCCGAGATAGAACGGCACATAGTCGTGCAGAACTCCGCCTGGTCCGCAGGGAACCGGCCTCGTGCGTCGTTTCTCCTGAATCTCCTCGTCGTGATTTGTCTTCCAGACAAGCCCATCGTCTGGCCAGAAGTTCGCGGCATGCATCTCTACACGAGATAGGTAGATGGGGAGATTGTCCACGTGGATGAGCCGGAAGATGGGTGTTGGGATCGGAACATCCATCAGCCGCCTGCCTCCTGCGGCACGCGCACGCGAAAGACCGACTCAACCCGATGTCTCATCGGAATCTGCCCGTACTGCTCAAGTGAATCCGGACCGATCTCTCTGATCTCAATCGCCACAGACGTTTCCGTTGTCTTTCAGATACTTCACCCGCTTCCGCTCCCGACCAGCGGCCCACTCGGCGTCCAAGTCCAAGTCAAAACGCGCAGCCAGTTCGAATAGCAGAAACAGCACGTCGTAGATCTGATGACGAAGTTTGGGCAGATCGTCTCTGTCGGTTGCGTCTTTCAGCTCGGCCAATTCCTCGTCAAGCCAGCCGAGAATCCTGGACACATGCTCCTGACCGCCGCCGACGGCCGCCATGAGCTCCCCCGCCTCGTCTCGATAATCATTCAGTGTCATTGCGAGGTCCTTCGGCAGGGCTATCCCCGCTGCAGCGCTTTGTTAGGCCTTTTTCGGTTTCGTTTCTTCTTCGTCATACCAGACCAAGTTCAAAGTCTGATCAGGGAACGCTGAACGGATGATGGGTGTAGGATATGGGTCATTCAAGCAGATGATCCAGGTATCTGTGCCAACGGCCAGTGAAAGGAGTGTGTATATACTGGCAACCTCCACCAAGCGATAGTGATAGCAGAAGACCTCTTCGATAATACCTTGAGAATCAGTTCGTTGTTCTTTCAGATCTCTCAGGCTTCCCGACTGGAAGTGAAAAATAGGCCATAGGCCTTCACAATCACCAAACCTCGAGAAACTGCGCGCCTGTGAGAAGGTATCCGACCTTGCGAGTTCGGGATCACCTAAGCAAACAAGTTCTGTTCCCACTTTACAGAAGAACCGTCCCATCATGAAAAGTACTAGTGGGGACAAGACGAAAGTGAATCGATCCCGTTTGCCTTCCAATATGGCCCGTATGATTTGATCGTCATCAATGTCCACCGAAACTGAGTAGTCGCTGTGACATGTGAAGCCGACCAAATTGTCGTGAAGAGGATGAGTCGCCGGGAGCCGCCCCTTCTGCCTTCGAGGCTCAGAAAGATCAACGTGAGGCAATTTCCCCTTCTTTTTCCGGATGCCAAGAAATGTGCGCCAGAAACCCAGGGGGGTCTTTCCGAGGACGAAGTTCTCGATCTTAGTCCCGAAAAACTGATTGCAGTGGTCACAGACCTCATTCTGAAGAACCAGATCGTCGTTTCCGATCGCTTCTGGAATGATGTGCTCCGGTTTTGTGAATGGACCTTCGTTATTGCAGAAAAGGCAAGATTTCATTTCTATCAGCCCACATTAGATTATCCAACACTCATGAGGGATATCTTGAGATATTCGGGAGGGTAGGCAACAGAATCAAGAGAGAAGTGGATTGAAGTGATGGGTGTTGGATAGTACGCGCGTAGGATACGAATGATAGCTGATAATTGAGACGAAGGCTGGTGACTGTCCTCAATCCGAACCCACGCTGGCCGGGGACCAGGGCCTTTCCGCCGGAAGATCGCGTCGGGTTTGGGGCTATTACGACTGCCTAGCTGCACTGGGTCTTGCCGAGGCAGAGAATTCGGATGAGGAAGAGTTGGCGGATCGCCGGGAATGGCTCGGTGATTGGGATCCCGATTGGTTGGGGCTTGCAAGCAGCGTTGCCAGAAATTCCGGCCAAGTCGAATCTCAGTCCGTGTGTTAAAGCGGTGATACTCGGCGAGCACAATCTCCATGCGGCGGCCCGGCAAGGCCGCGGCGCAGTCCACAACCCCGATTCATCAGGGAGCATGCACAGGCTGAAAGCCTATGCCACCAGCATCTTCCACCAAAACCCCTATGCGCCCTGAAATAGGATCGACGCTTGCAGCGGCTGGCCGCTCCTGTGAGAATACGCAACAACGGCCCGCGACGATCATGAGTACCGTACCCATGTAGAATCTCCAATCAGGCACTTGCTCTCGAAGCCGCGCACCGCCCGTCGTAATGTCCTCGACGATGGCCCCATTGCAGAGCGCCACAGTTTGGCCGATGAGGCGCTGGAAGATATGACATGAACCTGCATTGGATCGACTGGTCGATCATGGCTGTATTCGCGGTGGCCCTCATTGCGTTGGCCATTTACGTCAAGCGATTCAACAAGAGCGTGGCGGACTTCCTCGTAGCCGGCCGTTCCGCGGGGCGATATCTGCTGACCATCTCCGGGGCTGCAACGATCCTGGGAGGGGTGGGCGTCGTGGCCATGATGGAGATGTACTACCGAGCCGGTTTCTGCGGGATCTGGTGGCTGATGACGGTGACTCAGTCGATAGGTCTGCTGATCGCGCTTTCCGGCTGGGTCATCTACCGCTTCCGCGAAACCCGCGCGATGACAATGCCGCAATTCTTCCAGATACGCTACAGCCGCAACTTTCGAATCTTCTGCGGCATCCTGGCGTGGTTCTCGGGCGTCCTGAACATGGGCCTGTTTCCCGCCATTACCGCGCGGTTCTTCATATATTTTTGCGGTCTGCCTCGCACGTATTCGCTATTCGGGTTGGAGGGGATCTCCACCTACGCGACGATCATGATCGTCGAAATAGCAATTGCGCTGCTGATAACGTTCCTGGGCGGAATGGTCGTGGTGGCGATAACCGACTTCTTCCAAGGCATTTTCCTGATCGTTTCGCTGCTGGCGGTCCTGGGTAGTTTGTACTTCCTTTTCGACTGGAGCCAGCTTATCGAGGCGCTCAAGACGGCCCCGGAAAAGGCCTCGATGCTCAATCCGTTCGAGGCCAGCAAGACCGAGGGGTTCACACCGAGCTATTTTCTAACGCGCGCTTTTCTTTTTACTTACGGTCTCGGAGCCTGGCTGGGCGTCCAGGCCTACAGCGCCTCGGCCAGAAACGCACACGAAGCCAAGATGGCCAACGTCCTGTCCAAGTGGCGATACACGATCCAGGCTATGATGCTGCTGCTGATACCGATCTGCGTGTTCACCCTTATGCGCCACGTCGATTTCGAGTCGCAGGCTGAAACCGTCCGGCAGGTCGCCGATGTTATCGAGAATGAGAAGATCAGGAGTCAGGTGCTTGCGCCAATCGCGCTGAGCAAGATACTTCCCGTGGGCATCTTGGGGCTGTTCGGGGCGTTCATGGTCGCCGCAACCATCAGTACCGACGACACCTACCTGCACGCCTGGGGCAGCATCTTCATACAGGATGTCATCCTGCCGTTCCGCAAGAAGGGCTTTACGCCCAAACAGCATCTCTGGCTGCTGCGGCTTTCGATCTGTCTGGTGGCGGTGCTGATCTTCCTGTTCAGCCTTTTCTTCCGGCAGAACGATTTCATCTTCATGTTCTTCGCGATGACGGCGGCGATCTTTACCGGCGGGGCCGGGGCTGCAATCATTGGCGGGCTTTACTGGAAGCGAGGCTCGACCGCCGGGGCCTGGGGCGGCATGATCGTCGGCAGCGGCATCGCGCTGGGAGGCGCAATCCTCCGGATGGTCTGGGCGGATCATCTGCATCCCATGTTGATGAGCTGGTTCCCCGGCAGCCAGTACTTGATCGCCCACGCCAAGGAGTTTCCCTTAAACGGCGTGCAGATCGCCCTATGCGCAGCCCTCAGCGCAGCCGGGACGTACTTCCTTCTTTCCCTGTGGGTCTGGCTGGCGCACCGCGGAGCGGCGTTCAACATGGAACGCCTGCTCCACCGCGGAAAGTACGCCGTCAAGGGCGACCACAAGGATCAGGTAACGCTGCCGCCGACCGGTCTTAAGGCCCTCCTGCCGGGCAAAGAATACACCAAGTTCGATAAGTTCCTGCACGTCGGCCTGATGATTTGGACCTTTAGCTGGCTCACGCTCTGCATCGGAACCGCCATTTACCATCACTACTGGGGAACCACGCAGGAATACTGGATAAAATTCTGGACCGTCCAAGTCTACCTGTTCGTGCCTCTAGGTATTCTCAGCACGATCTGGTTCCTTTGCGGCGGCCTGCGTGATATCAAGTACTTGTTCTCCAAGCTGAGCACCGCCAAGCGTAACGTCCTCGACGACGGCCGGGTTGTAGGCCACCGCAGCCTGGCAGACGAAGCGATGGATCAGGAAACTTCATCAGAGAATTCCGAATAGACAGCGGCTCAACGAAAGGACAGAAAGACGTGAAGGCAATTCGCGCAGGCGTTGGGATCGTGTTCTTGTCGGCGGTTTGTTGCGCGGCCGCGGCGGCGGCAGAAACTGCGCGCAGATTCGACATCCCCAGGATGGAGAAGATCGTCGTCGATGCCAAGGCGGACGACTGGTCCGACGGCGGGTTTATGGTCAAGGCCTTGACGTACAGAGTACTTGGCGGTGTCAATCCGCCGCGAGCGGCGAACTTCGATCCGAGTTTCCGTCTTGCCTGGAACGACGCCGGCCTGCTGCTGTGGATTACCGTCCGCGACGATACCGCCAGAGAGTATGAGAAGGTCGAATCTCTCTGGGAGATGGATTCCGTGGGCATCTTCGTTGCCGCCGGCCTCGGATCGAACAATATGTACCAATTGCAGATCGCGCCGGGAATGGACAGCGAACACAAGGCGTTCCGGCATTTTTTCGGCGACGAGCGGGCCGGCCTCGCTAGGCCAAAGAAGCTCACCGCGGATATCGCAGCCGGCAAGATTGACGGTGGGTTCCAGATCGAGGTGATGCTGCCTTGGGAGAATCTAGGCCTCGAGCCAGTTATCGGCCTGGAAATTGCGCTGCAGATTGGCTTCATCGACTACGACGGTCGGCATCGCTCCTACGCTGAAGCACGATGGTATCCCCGCTCCGGCGTCTATAAGGACACCACCCGCATGCATCAGGTTCGGCTGAGCCTGAAGCCCTCCCAGCCCGTGCTCGCCCTTGCAAACGTCAAATACGAGAAACTTCTTCATCCGGTGCTCGAGGTATGCGGGGCGCCGGAACTGGCCGGCAGCGCCGTCAGCGTCCGGCAGGCCGAGAAGGTCCTAGCCGAAGGCGTTCTGGCCGCCCGGCGAGGCCGAGCGATGGCTGCAATACCGCTGACCATGCCCCCCATCGGCAAGACGTCGGAAGAGTTGATCGTTAACATTGCCGGGCGCCACTTAGGGCCTATCAAAATACCCGACGCTTCAGCACACCGGGCAGGAGGTATCATGAGATCCAGAATTCTCTTTGATTCGTTCTGTTTTACGGGCAAGGAATTTCCCCGCTGTGGTTTCGAACATCCCGGCCTAGCCCAAGGCCTCCTGGGTCCACATGTGATCTCCGTGCGGTACTTCGACCGGAACTTTGACGAGGTGACCACCGCGGAACGGCCCGGCCGATACGGCGCGGTTGTGACGATTGAAACTCCTGACCGGCGATTCCGCCGCCTCCGAACGCTCTACTGCGCTTCGACAGACGATAAGCCCCTGCAGGCCTATGCGGGCAACGTCAAGATGCGCGCCGAGATCGAACTGCCGCCACAGATGGGAATTAACCCCGAGAGCATTCGTCAGAACGCCCAACTCCTGGAAGACTATTTCCAACGCCGCTTCCAAGAGGGCCTCGTCAACGATCCGGACAGTGCGATCATTCTGGCCGGTCTGAGCGAGGCCGCGGCCGGCGAGAAGACCGACGTTTTCAACGACCTGTTCGCCCGCGATAGACAATGGTGGGTGACGTTCAAACGGAAGTTCTATGACCTGGAGGAAAGGTACTCAAAACCCATCACCTTGCCCCGACCCATCGACGGCCCTCCGGCACGGACGATCCGCGAGGGGACCTTGGTCGAGGCCGGCATGAAACCGGACGCCGCGAAGAACATCGATGCCCTGCTCAACGATTGGGCGGCCAACAGTGACGAGGCCTTCGCCGTTTGCATCGTCCGGCACGGCGTTATCGCACTGCACAAGGCGTACGGCACGCGGCACGGCAAACCAATGACCGTAACAACGCCGAGCAATATGGCTTCCATCACAAAGTTGCTCGGCGGGACAATCATAATGATGGGCGTTGACGAGGGCCTGCTCGATCTGGAAGCGCCGCTGGAGAAGGTGCATCCCGCGTTTTCCGGCGTAAAAGTCGACGCTCCCTTGACGATTCGCCTGCTGTGCAATCATTGGAGCGGCTTGTCAGGACATTGGAGAGATTTGCCACATGATCTTGAGGAAGTGATCGCCTCCAGCTATCCGTATCTGAAAGTCAATAAGCGATACGAATACAACAGCGTTGATATCGAGCTGGCCGGAAAACTTCTCGAGGCGGTAAGCGGCGAGGCGCTCCCACAATTCTACAAACGCCACCTCATCGACCCGCTCGGCCTCAAAGACACCAAAGTCACACGCATGGGTTTTGGTACACAGAGCATCCCAATGGACATGGCCAAGATCGCCCAGATGCTGCTCAATGGCGGTGCATACGGCCGGCAGCGCTTCTTCAGCAAGGAAACCTTTGAAAAAATGCTTCCAGAGAAGGACCGACGTGGGATCGGCACGGCCTGGCTAACAGGAAACGGGCTGAGCGAGCGGACCTTTGGCCACCCGGCGGCCTCCAATGCGACGATCCGCATCGACCTTCAGAACGACCTGGTAATCATCATGTGCAGAAACGCCGCGGGTGAGAACTTCAGCAAGTACCACGACAACTTCCTGCAGGCCGTTGCCGATGGCCTCGCCAAGCAATAGATAATCCTACGGAGCCGCCTGGGAAATAGTGCGAGGCCGTTGGCGCCAACGAACAAGCCCCACCCGATAGCGTCGTTTTCCGGCCTTTGCAATCCGTCCTATCTGTCTTTGCCGGCGTCGGGATTCGCGAAGGGTACCTTTTCGCCACCCAGGGTTAGCGAGCTTCCTTTGAGAACCACCGCGTTTCTAGCCGCTCCTTTGGAAACTCTGATCGCCACTAACTCGCCGTCCGACTTTACGCCGGCTGCGTCGATGGAACCGCTGCGATCGGTGTTGAGCAGAACTATGTCTTCGCCGATCTTCGCGCCGATCACGCTGCCCTGGCGTATCTCAGTGATTGGCGGCATCGTCATGGCCTCCTTCTTGGGATAGAGGATCGTGAAGAACAGGCCGCGATTTCGGTCTTTCCGCGACCGAATGCGCAGATACTCCACACCGTATCCCTCGAAGGTAGCCGTTTCATGGCTTGGATCCCGCGGTTCGATCATGCGGATCTTCAGGTCCACCTTGCCGGTAAACGCGAACCGCCCCGGGCCTTCCTTGACGGCCTTGTGTTTCTTATCCGGGTGCAACAGCCACTCGTAGCGGTGTGGCAATTTGTCCTTAATCACGTCGTCAATGATCACGAAGTAGCCGGCCCGGTCGGGATGGCGAAAGAACAGCACGTAGCGTTTAGCGCGCTTAGCCTTGCCGATCTTCGGATTGAGCGCCAGGCCTTCGGCGAAATCCATGGAGACAAAATCGAGCGTTTGGGTATGGACGAAACCGTCCACGTCACCGGCGCGGCGGAAGCGTTTCGGCCAGTTCAGTTTGTCGCCCACGGTATAGTCCGGCGTGGCCTGGCCGTCTATCAGAACGATGCTGTGGGATTCCGGTCCCTTCATCCACTCGCAGAGCGGCTGGCCGTAGCTTCCAATGATGGCGGGGTCCTGCACGAGCACGTCTCCGTAGGCACAGAGCACGAAGCCCGACTGGTCGGCGTGCCCGTGCCACCCGCCCGAACTGCCGCATTGAGCGGCGAAGAAGATGTCGTCGGGGCTGTCGAACCCGGTTCGCAGAAACACGTGGCCGCTGCTCCACTCGCCTTTGTGCTCTCCGGAAATGCCCCGATAGGCCTTGGCCAGCGACAGTCGCTTTGAGTTCTGCCGCTTTTCGGCCCGGATGTCCGGATCGTACCACACGGCTGCGGCGAGGGGGTCGCCCACGTTGATTCTTGTTTGGCCGTACGTCGCCTCGAAAACCCCTTGTGCCAGCGGGTCACCGGTCAGGCCGGCAATTTCCGCGAAGGTTCCCTTGAAGTCTACGTTGCGGGCGAAAGCGTCGTCAAACGCGACCCAGTCCTGCTGGCTTGGCATGAGCATGTAGGATGCGAATTCGACGATCCGGTTGAATATGCTGTTCCTGTACGTGAAGAAGTCCCGCCCCTGGCGTCGTTCGGCAGCGCAGCAGATTATCACCTTACCGATGCCCATTGCGAAATAGCGGGAGAAGGCCTCGTAATCGGCGCCCTCCGGATCGAAGGTGTGGTGCAGATACAGCACGCTGGCCACACGGCCCCGACGGATCCAGTCAGCTGCGTAGCGGTTCTCCTCCTGGAGGGCGAAGCCGGCAACGCCAAGTGCCCCCCAGCAGTGCCCCAGCCAGTTTCCGCCGGCGTTATCTCCGGCCCAGGGTCTGTGCAGATACATGCTTTGGGCGCTCTTGTCGAGGCTTGCTCGAACAGTTTGCCGCTGCTGGGGCGTCATGTAGTTGTAGAGCAGGTCGTACCCCATGGCCAGCGTGGAAAGATCGGACCCGTGATTCAGGCGATGCTTCGGCACCTTGCGGCCGGAAAGGGTAATCAGCTTGGCGATGGCCTCTTCCGTAACCTCGTCCTTGTCGGTGAGCATTGCGTAGAGTCCGGCTGCGACGATTTGCCTGGCCTCGGCAAAGAGCCGAACCCAGTACATCCTCTGCTTACTTGCGCCTGCTTCAAGCTGCATGCGGACCTCGTCTCCCGTCGCGTGCCGGCGCAGATGCTCCAGGATGCGAGGCCCGGCGCCCCTCTTCAGCCGCGCGCGAATCCTCGGGACGTCCTCAACCTCCAGGAGCACCACGGGGTGTTTGGCGCCAGTGAGTCCCATGATCCACGCATCCTGCTTGCGTTCCTTCGACTCGATCGCGTTCGCCTCAGGGGCCGACCATTTCCACAGCGGTCCCTCGGGATATGGCTTGGGGCCTTCGACCGGGGAAACGTAGGTCCAGCCCGCCTGCAATTCGCCCTTGACAGCGGCGTTCGGTTCGGCGCCGTCGCAAACATTCGCTGCAAGTATTGGCAATACCAACGCACATACGCTAGAGAAGCTCGCGCCGAATGCTCTAATCATCATGCTCTGACTCCTGTTGGGAACTTACTTATCCACGGATAGTACGGATCTGTGCCACCATTCACCCGAGCCGGAGCCTCAGAGCTTCAAAAAGTTCTCCAGCAGTTGATGGCCGGCATCGGTAAGAAAGCTTTCGGGGTGAAACTGCACGCCTTCAGTGGGGTGGGTCTTGGAGCGTATGCCCATCAGTTCGTCCTGATCGACCGTCCAGGCCGTCAGCTCGAAGTCCTTGTCCAACTCGCCCGTATCGACGATCAGGCTGTGATAGCGCGTGGCGGTAAACGGGTTCGGCAGGCCAACGTAGATGCCTTTGCCGTCATGGCGGATCTCGGAAGTCTTTCCGTGCATCAGCCTGCCGGCGCGGATTATTTTTGCCCCGAAGGCCTGGGCGATGCACTGATGGCCGAGGCAGACGCCGAGGATCGGTATCTTGCCGTGAAAGTGACTGGCGAACTCGCAGCTTAGCCCGGCCTCCTTCGGCGTGCACGGGCCTGGTGAGATAATCAGATGGGCGGGCTTGCACTCGGCCTCGACAGCCTCCGGAGAGATCACGTCGTTGCGAAAGACGCGGATCTCTTCCGGCGCGCGGCCGAGTTCGCCGATACGCTGCACGAGGTTGTAAGTGAAGCTGTCGTAATTGTCGATGACGACGATCATGGCCCAATCCTAGTCGCCCGATCCCCACCGGTCAAGATGGTCGCAATCCCTGGAGGTGCATCAATGTTTTGGTGAAACATCCCTGGTGGCACAGTTTTTTAAGCCGTCAAACCCAACCGCGCGGATCAACGAACGCCCCTGCCGGTCGGCGGCATCGGAAACTCATCCACCCACCAACGACCCGCGTCGTAGGCAATGACGATTTGCTCCAGCGGCGATTCGAGTCGGTCGGTATGCCCGCCGGCGTAACGAAAGAACAGCCGAACGGAGAATGCATACCGGCCGGCCGTCAGTCGCTCGCCGTTGAAAAGCTCGTACGCCGCGTGGGTCGGGTTGGCGTAACCGACGATCGCGTCGCGAAGTTGCTGGTTCGAATACTTTCGCAGCATCTGCCGGCTCAACAGCCCTCGGCCGATCGCCTCGTTCCGCTCCAGCCAGGCTTGGCAGAACGAATCAGCCACGGACAACGCAGCCACATAGCTTTTGTCATAGCGCGTCCGGGCGGGTTTGGTGGTCGGGTCCGACGGCTGAAGATACTCACAGCCTGTAAGCACCACCGCACCCAAAAACACCAAAAGACCCATCCACCCAAAGCCTCGAAGCCTACTTAGCTCTTGCTTCATATTGGTGTTCCTATCGTTTGATCGGTGGTCGCTTAGTACCCCTTCGTTGGGGCCATCAATGTATACCAGAGACTGGCCGTTTGGTAACCTCTTTGCCGTGAATCGAGGCGAAATCTCGGTGGGCTCTTCTTGCCGCTCGTCGCTGGCATGGCTGCTGGCCCGTCGCAGCTTGGCCTTCTTCGCGATGCTCACAGCCGCACTGGTATACCGCTGCGAACATCTAACCGACTGGGATAGCTGGGACTACGCCGCGCAGGCAATTTACGCCCACAGCAGCGATCTGCTCTTAGGCCGGTGGTGGTTCCTGGCCTTCATGCGTGGTGCGTATCTGGTGGGCAAGGGCCTTTTTGGCCTGTCCGAGCTGGAAGGCTACCTCGCGATGCAGGTCGCGTGTGCCCTGTGTATGGCCGGCGCCGTGGCGGCGGGCATGGCCTGGACCTACCGCATGACCCGAAGCGTCGCGGCCGAACTCATTTTTGCGGCGCTGCTGGTGGCCGGACCGGTCTTCGGCATTTACGCCGCGGCCGTCATGACCGAAGCGCCGGCTCTGCTGATGCTCGCGCTGGCATTTTGGGCCTGGCAGCGCGCGACCGCGGCCGAACGCCGACGCGGCGCCTGGGCCGTCGCGGCCGGACTGGCCTTTGGCGTGATGATCTCGATGCGCGAGCAAGCCGCAGCACTGGCAGCCTGGCCGATCATCTCCTGCCTGACCGATAAGCCCTCCAACCGATGGCGGCTGCTTTCCCTGGCAGCCGCCGCCTGCGCACTGACCCTCGCAATAGGCGCCCTCGGGGCCTGGGCGTGGTATCCATGGACGGATAGAAGCTACTTCCAAAACATCGCTCGGTGGACGGGCGAGATGGTCAAAGAGCGCCGGCTGTATCCGGTGGCGCCGGTGGCAAACCTGATATCGCTGGGCAAGTTCGCACTGGGCGCGGCGCCGCTCGCGGCCCTCCTGCTGGCCCCGGCGGCGATCTGGGCGGCGCTGCGGGCAACGCGCCTCCGCTGGTTGATGCTGGCAACGGCGCCCTACCTGCTGACCGTCCTGATCAATCACGACATGTCCGTCAACCCCCGCTTTCTGCTGCCGGGAATGTTTGCCCTGGCGCCGATCATAGCGGTCGCCGTCGAAGCGGCGGTTGTCCGCCAACGCGGCAGGTTCGCCCTCCGCCTGGCCGGGGTGAGCATGCTGATCATCGCCCTCACGCTGGCGGCCACCGCGGCCGGTTGGGGTTATATTGAGAAGTACCACTTCAGTTATGCCCGCAGCATGTCCGCAATGTACCGCAGCATGTTACGCCTGCCGGACGATGCCGTGATCCTCGCCGGACCAGGCACACCCATAGCGCAATATCTAAATCGACTCGCCCTGAAGCGATTCAACGTAATTCGCAGCGGCTGGCAATGGCCCGGAGAGGCCCTTGACGACGTCGTGGCCGCAGCCATGAAGGAGGGCAAGAGAGTCTACGTGAACCTTACCGAAGCAGATTGGAAGCGCGTAAACCGCCAAAGCCATGAGTGGGAGCAACTTCTCTCTGTCGTCGGCGATTACAAGCTAGATAGGAGCAGTTGGCCCCTGGTGCGGCTTCGCCGGCGGCCGCGTGAGCAGACGACCCGCTCGACAAACCTATCCAAGCCGCACTAGATCCCGAGTGATTGCTGCGTTCTGTCTGGAGATTGTCCGTCGGCGGCTGGCAGCTAGTCTACCGCCACGACTTCACTGACCTCCGGCACCCGCTCTTTCAGGTGCCGTTCGATGCCCATCTTCAGCGTCATCACCGCACCAGGACAGCCCTTACAAGCGCCTTCCAGGCGAACGGACACTACACCGGTCTGCTCGTCGATATTGGCCAGCTCCACGTCGCCGCCGTCTGCCTGCAGCAGCGGGCGAATCTGGTCGATGACCGCCTGCACGCGCTCTAGCAGCGAACCTGCCAGCTTCGTTTCTTGCGCCTTCTCTTGCTCTTCTGTCATGAAAAAATTCCTCTTCGTACGTGCCGCCACGTGTTGCACAACAAAGTTTATCAGGCAGTCCATTATAGACCGGTCGCCTTTTTGCACAAGCGCCTCGGAGCCGACAACGGCACGGCCGCAGATAGCTCTGGTGATGGTCCTGGGTCTCAGAACCTTTCCAACCTATCAAGCGATATGCTTAAGAGCTCTTCCATCGCCAGTCGCTGGAACCGGCGGCGTCCCTGCAACGTGGGATGGCCCGGAGCGGCTGTCAACAGATGCCAACAGTATTTCAAGAAGTTGTGCACCGCTTGTCCCCAACCGCTAGATATGGGGCCTTTTCTCGGGAAGCCTGTTGATTCCTGTGCTTTCGCAAATTTTTCTCGGCGCATCGTCTTTAATCCAAAGGGGTTGTGGCGTGCATACTATATGTAGAAAATTTCTTCTTGACAGCCCCTATATGTTGAACATATTATCTCGCCTCGTCATGTTGTAGAGAAGCGTCGTTCATCCTAGGCAGATCAGAATTCCTGGGAGTTGTCAGTAGCCTAAGGAGAAGTAAGCAGGGACCTCGTGTGCTTTGTTGTGCGCCGGTAGTCTTTGCGATGCGGCAAGCGCAACTACGATTTGGGGAATAATTGTTTTCGTTTTAGGAGAAGTTAATGGCGCCGCACGATCCGTCAGGTGTGTTGCACAGCTCGACGGTCGGAAGGTTTGCTGAGGACGGGCTTGTTATTGAGCAGGCCTTCGCAACACCCGGGCGGCACCCATTCGAAGAGATTGCATGGGAGATCCGTCACGCGCGCATCTGCGATGACAAGGGCGAGACGATCTTCGAACAACGCGACGTCGAAACGCCGGTTGACTGGAGCCCGTTGGCTACCAATGTGGTCGTGAGCAAGTACTTCTACGGCGAGAACAACACCAACCAACGGGAACATTCTGCCAGGCAACTCATTCACCGGGTCGCGCGGACGATCGCCGACTGGGGCAAGGCCGATGGTATCTTCGTCACTGATGCAGATGCCGAACGCTTCTATCACGAGCTGACCTATCTTTGCATCAATCAGTGCGGCGCGTTCAATTCCCCGGTCTGGTTCAACGTGGGCCTGTACCATCAAAACGGCATCAACGGCTCCGAAGGCAATTTCCATTGGGACGCCAGGGCCGAGCAACCAGTCCGAACGGAGCGAAGCTACGAGCACCCGCAAGCCGCCGCCTGCTTCATTCAATCGGTCCAGGACAACATGGAAGACATCATGCGGCTGGCGACAGCCGAGGCGATGCTCTTCAAATACGGCTCCGGCACGGGCACGGATCTCTCGACGCTGCGGAGCTCCAGGGAGAAGCTTTCCGGCGGCGGCACGCCTTCCGGGCCGCTTAGCTTCATGCGCGTCTACGACCAGATCGCCGGGGTGATCAAATCAGGCGGCAAGACGCGCCGGGCGGCCAAGATGCAGTCCCTACGCTGCGACCACCCGGACATTCGAGAATTCATCACATGCAAACTTGAAGAAGAGAAGAAGGTCTGGGCGCTGATTGAGCAGGGCTACGATGGATCGTTCAACGGCGAAGCATACAGGTCGGTGATGTTCCAGAATGCCAACCTTTCGGTGCGTCTGACCAACGAATTCATGCAGGCCGCCCTCAACGATGACGATTGGCAGACCTACGCGGTCACCACGGGCGCCCCGATGGTCAAGTACAAGGCCCGCGAGCTGCTGCGGCTGATCGCCGAAGGCACACACGCCTGCGGCGACCCCGGCGTTCAATATCACAGCACCATCAACAACTGGCACACCTGTCCGGAAAGCGGCCAGATCAACGCCTCCAACCCGTGCAGCGAGTACATGTTCCTCGACAACTCGGCCTGCAACCTGGCCAGTCTGAACCTGATGAAGTTCCGCGGCGAAGACGGGGCGTTTGACATCGAGCGGCTTCGGGCGGCAGTGAGAATATTCATCGTCGCCCAGGAAATCCTGGTCGATCATGCCAGCTATCCGTCCAAGAGAATCTGCCGCAACAGCCACGACTATCGCGCGCTGGGGCTCGGCTACGCCAACCTCGGCTCACTAATCATGTCGATGGGTTTGCCTTACGACAGCGACGCCGGCCGGGCCCGCGCCGCGGCGATCACGGCCATCCTGACCGCCACGGCCTACACCACCAGCGCCGAACTAGCCAGCCGGCTCGGCAGCTTCCCACAGTTCGACAGGAACCGCCAGGCAATGCTCAGCGTGATCCGCAAACATCGGGAGGGCGTGGCGGAAATCGATACTTCGATCTGTCCGGCAGATCTACTTTCGGCCGCTCAGCTGGCCTGGGACGAGGCCCTGGCCGCCGGCGAGCAAATCGGTTTCCGGAACGCCCAGACAACCTTGCTGGCGCCGACCGGTACCATCGGATTCATGATGGACTGCGACACGACGGGAATCGAGCCGGACATCGCCCTGGTGAAGTACAAGCAGCTGGCCGGCGGCGGGATGTTCAAGATCGTCAACCACACCGTCCCGCAGGCACTGGAACGCCTGGGCTACTCCAAGGCCGAAATCTCTGAGATCGTCGAGCATATCGACGAGCACGATACGATCGAGGACGCCCCGAACCTCAAGGAAGAGCACCTGGCCGTTTTCGATTGCGCCTTCAGGCCCGCCAAGGGGCAGCGGAGCATCCACCACATGGGTCACATTCGCATGATGGCCGCGGTGCAGCCGTTCCTGTCCGGAGCGATTTCCAAAACCATCAACATGCCGCACGAGACGACCGTCGATGAAATCATGCAGGTCTACATCGACGGCTGGAAGTTCGGTCTCAAGGCGGTGGCCATCTACCGAAATAACTCGAAGCGCACCCAGCCGCTGAGCGTTTCAAAGCAAACCGAAACGCTCGAAGAGGCCGAGCCCGCCGAGGCCATCAGCCTCGAGCAGCTCGAAGCCGCCCGGCGCGAGCCTCATCGCCAACGCCTCCCAGCGACCCGCCCGTCGGTAACGCATAAGTTCGACGTCGCCGGACACGAAGGCTACCTGAACGTCGGTCTCTACGAAGATAACCAACCCGGCGAACTGTTCATCACCATGGCCAAGGAAGGCTCCACCGTCGGCGGGATGATGGACGCCTTCGCCACGGCGATCAGCCTATGCCTGCAATACGGCGTGCCCCTGGAAGCACTCGTAAAGAAGTTCTCCCACCAGAGGTTTGAGCCCAGCGGCATGACATCCAACCGCGACATCCCCTTCGCCAAGAGCATTGTGGATTATATCTTTCGTTGGTTGGGCATAACCTTCCTGGAGGAGTTTCGTCAGGCCAATGCCCCTGGAAGTGAATCGGCCAAGTCGAAGGCTGCTGACAGCAAGATAACCGAGGCTGTCAGGGATGATGTACCCTCGGAACTTGGTGGCGCCGAACGGGCCCGTAACAGGGAAGTTGTTGGGCCCGTCGGTGCCTTGTTCGGCGGGCGCTATGAGCCGAGCGAAACCAAAGACGACGGCGGCAACGGCGACTCGGTAAAGACAGCCGTAAAGACATCCGTAAAGACACAACCGGCTACAAGTCGCCTCGCGCCGGCCGCAACGCAGATCGAACGAGTCGATCAGCAATTCTCACATTACCAACAAGACGCACCGGCCTGCGATGTCTGCGGGGCAATCACCGTCCGCAATGGTAATTGCTACCGGTGCTTCAACTGTGGTTCTTCATTAGGGTGCAGCTAGATTTACCGCGGTGGGTCGCGGGCGTCGGTGGAAGGAGTGCCACGGCTGGAAAGAAGCTGGCGCTCGAAGGAGTTCGCGTTCATGGACGAACGCACATCTGTACGGTTGTGGAGGCTAGTCGTGCGACCGGGTCGTAGGTAGTTCGTAGGTGCAGTTCCGGCCGGTAGCCTCCAAATTGGTTCGTGTTGCCTCGACGATGGCGTCGTTTCGGTCGTGTTTACGAAGTCGTCGGGGACAACACGTTAGGCACTAGCGTCTTGCAGACTACGGAGGCGGCGATCGCGACGCCTCGCTGCCTCCGGACATGACTTGAGTGTGCTGAGGAAAAAACAGAAAAAATCCGAATAATTAGATTAAAGGTTGCGAGGCTTACAATCCGAAATATAATCACGATAACCAAAGCGGGAAGTTGTCCGCTGCACCCCATGATGATGTAGGTCTCCCTCCGCCTACATCCGGGTTGCGGCTAAAGCGGGCGATGCCAAGGTCTCCCTCCACCTGGGCGTCGCCCTTTTTCTGCCCTTCGTTGACAGAGACAGGCGTCTTGGCGATAGTCTGCCCTGCGGTGGTGCGCCTTGCAGCGATCTCAACGGCACCTGCCGGAAGGAAGCCGAACAATGGAAAGGACCATATGCGGAGCGGCCTTTGTGCTGGGCGACAACGTCGATACCGACCAGATCATCCCGGCTCGGTATCTCAGCTACAATCCCGCCGATCCTGAGGACCGGAAGATCTTCGCAAGACATGCCCTCAGCGGCGTTCCGGCCAAGCAGTCAGGCCTGCCGGGCGGCAACGTTGAGTTCGTCCAGGACGGCGCCCTCAAGAGTACCTACTGCGTGATAATCGCCGGGCGAAACTTCGGCTGCGGCAGCTCGCGGGAGCACGCCCCGCTGGCAATCGCCGAGGCCACCTGTCGCGCCGTCGTCGCCGAAACCTACGCCAGAATCTTCTATCGCAATAGTATCAACGGCGGATACCTCCTGCCGCTGGAAACGCCCCAGCGTTTGATCGACCAAGTGTCCACCGGCGACAAAGTGGAAATCGACTTGGAAATACCCGAGCTTAGAGATCTCACGACGGGCAAAACGCATCGGTTGAATCCCCTAGGTGACGCAGCCGAGATCGTCGCCGCCGGCGGGATCTTCGGCTACGCACGGAAGACTGGCATGTTGAAATAGCCCTCCAGGCAAACGCGTCCATGCGAAACGTCGATCGCCTGAACATACGAGAAGTCCGCGGCGGGGCGGTGATCTGCGTGAAGGTCGTGCCCGGCTCGTCGCGCGACAAGGTCATTGGCGTGTTGGGCGAATCGCTGAAGATCGCCACGTCCGCCGCGGCCGAGAAAGGCAAGGCCAACGCCGCCGTCGCCCGCACGCTCGCCAATGCCCTTAAAATAACGACCGCCAGCCTGGAACTCATCGCCGGGCACAGTAAGCCTTACAAGGAATTCCTCGTAGTGAGCTTATCCCCCGATCAAGTGCGGAGGAAACTGCAAGAGCTTCAATGAACAAAACGCCCCGCAGCGGCGCCGATGTTACTCCATCGCATGTCGGCGGTTGGTCCAGGTCTTTGCGATGGTGGCGTCGCGGCGTTTCTTGGCCGCGGTGAGGAGCTTTTCGATACCCCTTGCGTCGGCTAGCTGAAGCAGATCGCGCAACTGTACGAGCGACTCATCGAGCGAGTCGATGGCCGCCAGGATCTTCTTTCGATTGGTCAGCAGGATGTCCCGCCACATCTCCGGGTCGCCGCCTGCCAGGCGTGTGGCGTCCCTGAAGCCCGTAGCCGCGATGCGCAGGTCCGCCTTAGCGGGCAGCAGCATCAGCAGGGAGGCCAGCACATGCGGCAGGTGAGAAACCCTCGCCGCAGCCCGATCGTGGGCAGCCGGCGTCATCCGGACCGTATACATTCCCAGCGACTTCCAGAGTTTTTCCACCCGGCCGGCGAGGGCCGGCGGCGTGTGAGCGGTCGGGGTGATGATGCATGTCGCGCCGATAAACAGGTCGGCCCGAGCGAAGGCCACGCCCTTATGCTCGCTGCCCGCCATCGGATGCGAACCGACGAACGGCCCGCTCTTGCCGAGGACGCGTTCGGCCATCCGGACCACGACTGCCTTGGTCGAGCCGACATCGGTTACGACCGCGCGCTTCTTCAGGCACCCGGCGATGGCTCGGAGGTGCCTTTCGAACGCCCCGACCGGCGTAGCCAGGATAACCAGATCGCTCTGGCCGGCTGCTTCCGCGGCGTCCAGGTGAGCCGTGTCGATGGCACCCGCGGCCAGGGCCGCGTCCAAGCTGGATCGCCGCCGCCCGACGCCGGCAACGCGGATCGTCGGCTCGTGGGCCTTAATCGCCAGTCCGGCTGAGCCGCCCACCAGCCCGACGCCGATGATCGTAACGTGTTTTAGCTCACGCCTCGCCATGTCGATCGGAAGGGTAGCAGCTTCCGCCAGTTCGGTCAATTGCCCGCCCGCGCCCATGGGTCACTGCGACGCTCACCCGTCGCCACAGGTGGGTATCGGAGCTTGAGATTTCCCTTGCAACTGGCCGGCCGCGTGATACGCTCTTCCGGAACGGAATCCTAGGAAGGACGCTACGAGCGTCCTTTGTTGGTATTTGGCTGCGACGGTGCCGGCAAGCTCGACGCGGCTGTTTGGAGCGTTTCGGGATAAGCAGGGCATGGCCAAAGCGAACAACAACGGCATCACGAACGGCTATCAGTTGCCTTTCGAGAGACCGATTCTCAAGCTTCAGCGGCAGATCGAAGAGCTGGAAGCCGACCAGGTCAAGAACGGCCGCGATTACGCTGCGGAGATTCGCCAACTCCGCGCCCAGTGGGTTTCTCTGCTGCGCAAGACCTACTTGAGCCTCTCGGCGTGGGAGACGGTGCAGGTAGCTCGTCACCCCAGCCGGCCGCTGGCCGGCGACTACATCGAGCGGATCGTGAAGAACTGGGTGCAGCTCCACGGCGACCGCCGGTTCGGCGACGATCACGCCATCCGCTGCGGGCTGGCACGCATCGCCACAGAGAAGGTCGCGCTCATCGCCCAGCACAAGGGCCGCGATACGAAGGAGAAGCTTCTCTGTAACTTCGGTTACGCGCATCCGGAGGGCTATCGCAAGGCGCTTCGGGTCATGAAGCTCGCCGAGAAGTTCAAGCTGCCGGTGGTCTGCCTGGTGGACACACCTGCGGCCTATCCAGGCGTCGCGGCCGAAGAGCGGGGCATCGCCGAGGCGATCGCCCGCAATCTCCTGGAGATGAGCCGCCTCAGGACGCCGATCCTCGTGGTGATCATCGGCGAAGGCGGTTCCGGCGGGGCACTCGGCATCGGCGTGGGCGATCGGATCGCCATCATGCAGTACGCCTTCTACTCGGTAATTCCCCCGGAAGGCTGCGCCGCGATTCTCTGGCGCACCGGCGAGAAAGCCCCCGAAGCAGCCAACGCCATGAAGATCACCACGCGGGACCTCAAGGCCCTCGACGTCATCGATGAGATCATTCCCGAACCGCTCGGCGGGGCACACCGCAACCCGACCGAAGCAGCCAACAACCTCGAACGCTACATCATCCATGCCCTTCGGCAGCTCCGACGAGTGAGCACAGAACAGCTCCTCCAGCAGCGTTACCAGCGGTGGCGACGCATGGGCAAGGTGATCCACCTGGACCAACAAGCCCAGGTAGCCCAAGATTACGCGCCGGTCGCTGCCGAGCTCCATCAGGCACACCACAGCCCAGGCCAACACCCCTAAAAAGCCCGCAGAGCCCTTACCGCCGCTTTCAAGCAATCATCCACTGGTGTGTTTCCGTTTTAGGCGCCCCAGCGGCCGGTACGTCCAATCTCAGGAAAGGAAACCCGAGAGCTTCTCCAGCACCTGCCCGACGACGATTTCGGGGCTGGAGGCCCCGGCTAAGACGGCGATGCGAATCGGGCGGCGCCGTGGAAGCCAGTCCCGAACCGTCCGCGGAAGATCACAGGCAAAATCGTAGGTCTCCAGCTCGTCGGCGGAGTGGATTGCCGCGGCCGACTCAATGAGATACGCCGGTGCGTAGCTGCGGGCAAGCTCGTGGAGGACTCGCGTGTTGGACGAGCCGAACCCGCCGACCACGATTGTCAGGTCGCAGCCTTTCCGGCACAGCTCCACCGCAGCCGATTGCCGCGCCTGCGTCGCTTGGCAAACGGTCGGTTCAAACCGCAGGCGCTCCTCAACGCGCTCGGGGCCGAACCGCCGCTCGAATGCCTCCCGGAGAAGCTCGCGGACCTTCATCGTCTCGCGATAGAGCATCGTAGTCTGGCTGACCTGTGCGAGACGCTGGAGCGGTTGGAGCGTTTCGGCGTTCGTGGCCTCGGCGGTAAAGATTTCCCGAAACCTCTCGGCCTCTGCGGCGCCGGTGATCAAATCGCAGAACCGTTCGACCTCCTCGAGGCTGCTTGCGACCAGGTATTTCCCGCCCGCCTCGGCCAAACGCAGCTTGGTAACCACCGTCTCGTCGTGCAGCGCGCGGCCGAAGATGAGCACACCGTAGCCCTCGCCGGCTGCCTGCTCGGCCCATCTCCACAGCCGGCGGACATCACCACAGGAAGTATCGACGATCTGACAGCCGATCGCCTCCAGCCGGCGCTGAATCTCCGGCGGCACGCCAAAGGCAGGGATCACCGCACAATCGCCGGCGGTGATGAATCTTTCCGGCCGGTCGCGCTCGGCCGGCGAAAGAATCCGCACGCCGCGCCGCTGAAAATATTCGTTCACCCAGGGATTGTGGATAATCTCTCCCAGGAGGAACAGCCGACTGTCGGCCGAGCGGTGCGAGTGGACGGCGACATCGAGCATCTCCAATGCGCGCTCGACGCCGCGACAGAAACCGAAGACATCGGGAAGCAGAATCTCACCGCCGGGCAGCTTCAGGACGTTGCCGGCCCGGCCGAGACGGTCCACTATCGCCGAGCCGAAACTTCGCAGCGGCCGCAGCCGCTTCTTTGAGCCCGAGGCCTTGGACGCTTTGGCAGACATTCCCCGATCATAGGAAACCGCCGCAGGTCCAACAAGGGCAAGTAAACGCGCTCGGCGGTATGTGAAAGCGCCCCCGCTTTGGTGACAATCGCAGCGGCTCGAGAGTCGTCTATTCGCTGCCTCGATTTCGTTCCCGCAGCCGCTTCGGCCCTCGACGCGATCTGGGACCGGGCGGCCGCGCCAACCTCTCCAGCCATCGCTCGAGGCGCTCGGAAATGATCTGCTCGCGCTGCTCTTGACGGTCCTTCAGCTCCTGTCGCATCCGCCCGATCTGCTCTTCCAAGTGGGCCAATCGCCTCTCCATCTGACGTTGCTCGGCCTCGAAGTGCTCCGCCACGTCCCGCCGGAGTTGTTCTTTCAGCTTTTCCTTCTCGGAGGCATCTTCGGCCGCGCGGATCTGACGAATCCGCTTCCAAATGCCAATGCGGGCGTCCCACATCTGCATTCTTGCCTGGCGCAGTTCGCTGGGCAGCTTCATCAGTCTGTGCGCCATGCGCAGCGCCCTGTGATAGCCGCGGGGGTTATCTTCGCGCAGCGTTAGCAAACGCTCGTAGTGTTCGGGGCGCGTTTCTTTGAGAAACTCCAGTGCCTTGGCCTGTTGTTCGGCCGTAAGCCGCCTGCCCCACCCCCATCTCGCCCGGTGCGGGCCGGTGGTGACCTGAGCTCGTTCAGCGGAATCGCCAGCGGCCCCTGCCGGCTGCCTCTCAGATCGCGCCAGCAGCACACCGCCAGCGATCAACCACATCGCAAGGATCAGTATTATCAGTCCGTTTCTGAACATTCTGGCGTCTCCTGGTAACTCCGCCCTTAGCTCTCACCGGGCCAGCGGACCTCTTCCAGCCAGAAGGCATCCAGCTCCTGCTGGAGGGCGTCGATTTCCGCTTCAACCGGATCAGCCGGCAGCGGAACAACGATGCTCACCTCCAACTCGTCGAGCTCTCTGGCAATTAGGTCCAGATCGATATCTTCATCCTCGCTGGCGTAGACCTCGGCCAGCGCCTCAAGGGTAATTGCCCCAACCTCTGGTGCCGCCTGGCCGCTCGGCCAGAGATGCATCGCTGCAACTGCAACGACGATCGCCGCTGCCGCAACTGCCGGCGCGATAAAGGGCAGCACGCGGCGGCGCCGGCGCGCCAAGGCGGCCGTTATCCGCCGAAGGGCCCGCTCCAGGGTCTCGGCGGGCGGCTGGACCTCCAGCTTTGGGGCCAGCTCCCGCTCGGCTTGGCGAATCTCCTCGGCTAGCTGCCGCTCGGTCTCGCTCAGCTGGACCGGCTCGCCGTCAAGATATCGCGCCACACGCTGGTATTGTCGCTCATTTAGTTCCATTCTTCCGGTCCATGCGTCTTCGCAACGCTTGCAGGCCCCTGTGCACTCGCGCCAGAGCCGTCCCCAGTGGACATTCAAACAACTCGGCTAGCTGGGCAAAGCTCATCCCGCCGAAGTAACGCAGCAGGACCATCTGTCGCGTCGTATCATCGAGTTTCGCCAGGGCGGCCTGGAGTTGCTGGCCCGTCTCGGCTGCCTGCAATCCCGCTTCGGCGAGCGACGGCCGGCCGGCAAGTTTCTGGTCGATTCGTCTGCCGGCAGCATCGGTCATCGAAAGGCTGAACATCTCCGGAGCGGCCTTGATCCGCCGAATGCGATCCCGCAACACATTGGCGGCAATGCGAAACAGCCACTGGTCGAACCGCCCGTACTCTTGATAACTTTTCAACCGCCGAACCAGCCGAAACATAACCTCGCTCAGCAGGTCCTCGGCGTCGTGATGCTTGCCCGTCGCCCGCAGGAAATAGCTATAGAGTCTCGGTCCGTAGATCTCCAGCAGCGTTGCGTAGGCCTGAGCTTCGCCAGCTCTGGCAGATGCGATCGTCCTGCGAAGCTGCTGCGGGTCCATCGTTCAATCCGTTTAACGCCCCAAAACGTGGAATATTGCCTTTGCCTACAAGGGCTTTGGGTTATCGGTGGGATTGTACAGCCGATTGTGCAACCGTTTACAGCGCCTTCGGCCGGCTTTAGGCGCCAGTTGGGCGCAACAAGGTGCTATGAAGAGCTTTGCGCAAAGGATCGGGGCGGTCCCGCAATGGGGCCGCCCCGGTTCTGAGTCCTTGTGGGCGGGCTTTCATCTCCGCCCCTTAGTTGTCCGCTCCTCACCACACGAAGCGGTTTGGCGCCAGGCGCTTCCCTCGCCGAATATCTTATCCAATTTAATTATAGGACACCAAATCTGCAAATCCCGACGCGGACGAAAAAAAGTTCAGAATCCCCGGCAGCCCTCAAGCAGCGGTCTTCCCTCACCGCCCCGCGGATGGTATAGTTGCCGCAAGAAGTTGATTTGCCTGTCTGTAAGGTTCTCGGACGCAGTTATGAATGGATTCGTTCACCTGCACGTGCACTCGCACTACTCCCTGCTGGACGGCAGCAATCGCATCGAGGACCTAACCCAAAGCGCCAAGCAGCTTGGCATGGACAGCCTGGCACTGACCGACCACGGCAACCTTTTCGGCGCGATCGAGTTCTACAACGCTGCCCGCAAAGCCCACGTCAAGCCCATCCTTGGCATGGAAGCTTACATCTCGCCGACCTATCGCCGCGACCGCTCGATGGCCAATCCAACCACAGCTTCTTACCACCTGATCCTGCTGGCGATGAACGAAACCGGCTGGCGAAACCTCATTAAGCTCTCCTCGCGGGCGTATCTTGAGGGCTTCTACTACCGGCCGCGAATCGACCGCCAGTTGCTGGCCGAATTACATGACGGGCTCATCTGCACCACGGCCTGTCTGGGCGGCGAGGTGCCCGCGGCGCTTCTGGCCGGCCAACAGGCTAAGGCCCAGCGAATTGCCGGTGAATACCTCGATATCTTCGGGAAAGACCGCTTCTTCATCGAGATTCAAAACCAGGGCATCGGCGAGCAGGAACAGATCAATCCTCACCTGGCCAACCTTGCCGCCCAGTTGGGTGCCGGGCTGGTCGGCACGAACGACGTGCATTTCCTCCGCCGCCAGGACAAGAAGGCCCACGAAGTCCTCACGTGCATCTCAACCGGCAAGACGCTCAACGAAGGCGGCAGGCTGGAATATCCGCCGGAGATCTATCTCAAGAGCCCTGCGGAGATGCGCGAGGCCTTGGCGGCCTGGCCTGAGGCCGCCGACAACACGCTGAAGATCGCCGAGATGTGCAACCTGAAGCTGAGTTTTTCCGCCAAACACCTGCCGATCTTCGAGACACCGGACGACCGGACGCCCGAGCAGTATCTGCGCGACCTGGCCACAGAAGGCCTCGCCGAACGTTTCGGCGGCAAGCAGCCGCCAGCGGAATACAGCGAGCGCCTCAATCGCGAGCTGGACGTCATCGCCGCCAAGGGCTACAGCAGCTACTTCCTGATCATCGACGACTTCGTGAAGTACGCCAAGGCAAACAACATCCCCACCGCCCCTCGCGGCAGCGGTGTAGCGACCCTGCTGGGATACGCCCTGGGCCTGGCCGACGTCGATCCGATTCGCTATGGGCTGCTCTTCGAGCGTTTCGCCGACCCGCAGCGCGATGAAGATCCGGACATGGACATCGACATCTGCCAGGAAGGCCGCGGTAAGGTCATTCAGTACGTCCGGGCCAAATACGGCTACGTTGCGCAGATCATCACCTACGGCACGCTGAAGGCCCGCGCGGCGCTCCGCGACGTCGGGCGGGTGATGGACATCCCGCTGCCGGAAGTGGACGTCATCGCCAAGAAGATCCCACCCGGCTTGAACGTCACGCTGCATAGCGCGCTGGAAACCGAGCCGGACCTCCGCAAGCTCTATGACTCCGACCCGCGCGCCCGGCAGCTTTTCGACCACGCCATCACGCTGGAAGGCCTGGCCCGCCACGCCGGCGTCCACGCCGCAGGGGTGATCGTTGCATCCGAGCCGCTGGAGAATCTCGTCCCACTCTGCAAGCAGCCGGATAGCGACGAGGCCATCACACAATGGGACGGGCCAACCTGCGACGAAACGGTCGGGCTGATGAAGATGGACTTCCTCGGCCTGCGGACGCTGACGATCATCCAGCGGGCACGTGAGCTGGCGCGCCGGCGGACCGGCGAGGACGTCGACCCCGAGGCGATCCCGCTGGACTGCCCGAAGGTCTTCGAGCTGTTCTGTCGCGGGTGGACCGACGGGGTCTTTCAGTTTGAATCCGACGGCATGAAGGGCGTCCTGATGCAGATGCAGCCGCAACGCATCGAGGACCTCATCGCCGCCAACGCTATGTACCGGCCTGGGCCGATGGAGCTTATCGGCACGTACTGTGCTCGCAAGAACGGGCGCGAGGAGGTCCCCAGCCTCCATCCGCTCGTGGACGACATACTGGCAGAGACCTACGGCGTGATGATCTACCAGGAACAGGTCATGCAGGTGCTCAATAGGCTGGGCAAGCTGCCGCTGAATACAGCGCTGACGCTGATTAAGGCCATCTCGAAGAAGAAGGGAAAGGTCATTGCCGCGGAAAAGCCGAACTTCCTCGCCGGCGCGAAGGAAAACGGCATCGACGCCGAAGAGGCCCGGCGGCTCTTTGAGCTGATCCTGAAGTTCGCCGGATACGGCTTCAACAAGGCCCACTCCACGCGGTACGCGATCGTGGCCTATCAGACGGCGTACTTCAAGGTGCACTATCCGCAGGAGTTTTTGGCGGCCACGCTGACGTTCGAATCCGGCGATACGGACAAGGTCGTGCAGTACATGGCCGAGGCCGACCGCATGGGCGTTCGGATCGCGCCGCCCGACATCAACACCTGCGGCGCCGATTTCGCCGTTGACGGCCAGCGGGTGCGGTTCGGCCTGGCTGCCGTCAAGGGCGTAGGCGCCAAGGCCGTCGAGGCGATCGTCTCGGCCCGCCAGCAGGTCGAGCGATTCAACGATCTGTACCACTTCTGCGAGAATGTGGAGCTCCGCGCCGTGAATCGCGCGACGATCGAGGCGCTGATAAAGTGCGGGGCGTTCGACTCACTCGGGGCACATCGGGCGGCGATGCTCGCTGTACTGGAGCGGGCGATCGACCTCGGCCAAACCGCCGCAGCCGACAGGCGCAGCGGACAGATGAACTTCTTCGGCACGATGGACGCCGAGGCCGAAAAGGCCGGCCCGCAATTCCCCAACGTCGAGCCGCTGTCGGAATCGCAGTTGCTGGCCGCGGAGAAAGAGACACTTGGCTTCTACGTCAGCTCGCATCCGCTGGTGCGATTCGGCCGGGAGCTTACGGCCCTTAGCTCACCGAAGAACATCTCGCTGGGTCGCATCGAAAGGTGCGCCGACGGCACGCCTGTCACCGTCGGCTGCATGATTGCCTCCGTGCGGGTGACCTTCACCAAGAAGGACAGCCGCAAGATGGCCATGCTCACCGTCGAGGACTTAACCGGCAAGTGCGAGGCGGTAGTCTTCCCGAAGGTCTACGAGACGTCCGCCGAAATGCTACAAGCCGACGCGATGGTCTTTCTGACCGGCGCGATCGACCGCCGACGCGAGCGGGCCAGCATAATCGTCGAACAGGTCATCCCGATCGACGAGGCGCTCGAGCAACTCACGGGCCAGATCCTGCTGCGCCTTTCCAGCCCAGCGGCTGGAGAAGAAACCCTCCAACAGCTTCGCGATGTGCTCACCGGCCACAGGGGCAACTGCCCCGTCCTGCTGGAGCTGACCCCCACCGGCCGCAACGACGTTCGGGCGACGATCAGGCCGGACCCGCAGTGGTTCGTCCGGCCGTCACGCAGCCTCGTGGAAGAGCTGGAAAAACTCTTCGAGCAGGAAAACCTCGTGCTCACCGCCAAGCCAAACGGCAATAACAAAAACAATGCAAACAACCGCCGCTTCTATCGCAAATCCTCCCCTCGCCGCGCAGCGATAAGTACGACGCCCGCCGCCGCGAGCTCGCCGAACGCATCCTGACAAAGTGCTGAAGATGCCGACAGATAATCGTGAGGAATTCATCTGCGAGCAGATCATTCCAGTAGCGGGCACGGCCGACGTGCCGGCCATGACACGCCGCGAGCCGGGCGTGCCCGAGCGCTTCTGCTGGCGAGGTACGGAGTATCGCCTGGCCGGCGTGATAAGGAAATGGAAGACGATGGGCCCGGACGTCGGCGGCGGCCGGGAGATGTACGTCCGCCGGCATTGGTACAAAATCCTCACCGAGCCGCCGGCCGTCATGACGATCTACTTCGACCGCCAGGCGAAGGACCGAAAGCGCCCCAAGGCCAGGTGGTGGATTTATAGCGCCTCACTATCCGATTCGCCCGGCTCGTAGGCGCTCGCAGCCTTACGGCCACGGATCGCAATCCGTGGGCATTCGGTGAAGCTGGTACGCAAAATGTCGTGTGCGGCTGTGGCGAGTGACGACATCGTCGCACGGCCGCTCCCGGGCTGCAATCTCCCTCAGAGAAGCCTTGACCGGAAGCGGCACGCATATTGCTGCCAACACGAGACTCCATGGTTCCTCGCGCTAAAACGATTTTCGCTTTGACAGATTCCCCAAATGCCCTTAAACTTTGGGCCTTCGCTGGAGCCTATCTATAGCAGGGCGTTTCATACCAGTGCCACGGAAGGCCTCATCGCCCGCGGGCAGGCCGAAGCATGTTCCGTAATTTTGTTTGGCTTAGACGGGTTCTTCTCACGCGCGGCAGGGCACGGGAAAAAAAGAAAGGCACGGCAATGGCCGTTCTCGACCACCTGTTGTGGCAACGGATTATCCAACACGTAGTCGCCTCCGGCGGGAATTTCATTCGGCCCTGGTTTACGAAATTGGAACCAATCTGTTTAGAGCACGGCCTGTTGGAGATTCAGGTTCCCGGCCGCGACGAGCAGACCTACTGCCGGCAACACACCACGCGACTGTTCACCGAGGCCGCCCAAGCAGCCACAGGCAGGCTGGTGGGGGTTTGCTTCCTGACCAAGGCGGAAAACACTACAGAGCCTACTGAAGCCCCCGAGGTCGACGACGACGCCACGCGGCCCTGGGCCTTCCTGAACGACGACTATACATTCGAGTCGTTCGTCAGCGGCCCGTGCAACCGCCTGGCGCGGGCTGCGTGCCTTGCCGTTAGCGAATCACCCGGAAAAACCTACAACCCGCTGTTCATTCACGGAAGCGTCGGGCTGGGCAAGACCCATCTGCTCCAAGCCACATGCCACGCCATCACCCACAACCGCCCCGCCGCCAACATCTCCTATCTCTCGTGTGAGACGTTTGTTAACCACTTCATCGAAGCCGTCGGCCAGGGCCAACTCCACGACTTCCGCTACCGATACCGGCACGCGGAAGTCTTGGTCATCGACGATATCCAGTTTCTCTCCGACCACGAACAGACGCAGGAGGAGTTCTTCCACACGTTCAACACGCTGTATCAATTGCAGAAGCAGATCATTCTCTCCAGCGACCGCGGCCCGACTCAGATCCCCGATCTGGAAGAGCGGCTGGTTAGCCGATTCAACTGGGGCCTGGTGGCTCGCATCGATCGGCCGTGCTACGAGACACGCGTGGCAATCCTCCGCAAGAAGGCCGCACTTCGCAACATCAAGCTGCCGGAAGACGTGATCTGTTTCATCGCCAGCACGATCGATTCCAACACCCGCGAATTGGAAGGGGCCATCTCCAAGGTGGCGATGCTGGCGCAGGTCTGCGATCGCCTGATCGACCTATCGCTGGCCGAGGAGGCCCTCGGCGCCGAGCCGGTCGCCACGAGGCGCGAAATAACGATTGAGGATATCCTCAACGCCGTCACCTCGCGGTACAATGTCCGGCTGGCCGACTTGCAGTCCAAGAAGCGCAGCCGCTCCATCGCTTTTCCCAGGCAGATTTGCATGTCCCTCGCCCGCCGCCTCACCCGCCACTCTCTTGAGGAGATCGGCGGATACTTCGGCGGCCGGGACCACACAACCGTTCTCCACGCCGAGAGAAGCATCGAAAAGCTCCGGCAGCAAGACCCACAGCTCCAGGCGACTCTGGAGCTGCTGACCCAGGAGATCCAGGCCAACGGCTCCCGCGCCTAGCTGCCGACCGCTCGCTAAGGATCACCGATTCCCGCAGCGCAGCTTCGGCTTCGCGGTGGCACCGGCAAGCCCGCTCAAGGCAAATTATCAACCGGCCATGTGGATAAGCTCTGATAAACCTCTCGCAATAGCACCGGTAACTGCCGGGTTCAGCCGCCATAGCACAACCAACGGTTGCCCCTAACCGCCAAACTGCCGAATCCTAAACACATTGCAAGAGGGTACCCGACAGCTTATCCACGGCGGCCAGAGCGAATTTACCTCCGCTAAGCCCCCCTAGAATAAGGCCCTACGTTCTCAGCCCAGAACATCACACACAATCAACAAGCCCTATTACTATAGATGATGATTACTTAAAGATATATCTATAGAAGCCCTTATCAACCGCCGACCAAAGCTTGTTCCTCATGGAGTGTCATGGTTCAACAATAACTGTACGGACAGTGCACCAGGCTATAACACCTTGTAAGATGACGCACTCCGCTTTCACGCTCAATCCAACCATAATATCCATTCAAGCTCAGACCGGCCGCTTAGACGTACTTCATCAGCGCAGTGTTATAAAACAACCGGCCTTGAGCGATGTACTTCCGTTCAAAGTTAGTCCCGACCAGTTGGCCGTTCTTGTCGGTCATCGAAGGAAACGCGACAGTCAGGAACCCATCGGTATTGGCCAGGACGCGCCGAATATGCTCGAAGTAGTTGAAGTGGTCCGTGACAATGATAACCTGTCCGCCGGGCCGCAGGGTGCGGTGGACGTCTTTGAGGAAGGCCACTCGAATCGACCGCCGGCGGTGATGCCTGCGTTTCGGCCAGGGGTCGGGAAAGTAAATGTGCACGCGCCAGATGCAGGACTCGCCCAGGCACTTTCGGAAAACGTCTGCCGCCTCGGTGCACAGCATGCGAATGTTGCTCAGGCCGGCTCGCCGGAAGCGGTCGGCTGCGTAGTCGCAGTAGGTCCGGGCGCGTTCGATCCCGAGAAAGTTCAAATCCGGCCGCCCCGCCGCGCGGGCAAGTAGAAACGCACCCTTGCCCGTGCCGATCTCGATCTCGACCGGTCGTGTGTTGCCGAAGACCTCCGCGAAGTCGATCGGCCGCCCGGTGAGCCCCTGGGCCAGCAGGACGCCAGCCGTATCCCACTTTCGCGACTTCCCGCGGCGCAGATGTTTTGACGATTCCGCTCGCATGTCTCTTAGCAACAGTTTCCCACGCTTCGGCGCACCGGGTCAATACGCCGGCCGCGTGGCTGGGCCGACCTTTTGGCGGGCAAAGGATTCCAGGCCGTGTAAGAGCCAGAATAACGCGGCCCCGGAGGTAAACCTGGAGCGAATGGCCGTCGTCTTGTCAGTTCGGTCCCACGCTGGGCGTGACATAGTGTTGACACCCCCACCTGCCGCGCGTAAGTTCTTTGGCCGGTAGTGCGTGTGCGGAAGGTTGGGGTCGTGGCCAGGTCAAGCGGGTTGACGCTGGTTGAGCTGCTGATCGTCACGGTAGTCGTGACGGCGCTGGTCGGTCTGCTGCTGCCGTCTATGGCGGCTACCCGCGAGCGGGCGCGGCTGATTGCTTGTGCAGCTCAGTTGCGCGCGGTCCATAACGGCTTGATGGCCTACGCAGCCATGAACGAGCGGCGCCTGCCGCCGTTTGCCTTCAGCGACTATCTCCAGCCCAGCCTGCCTCTGGCCGGTCACTGGGGCGGACATAGCCAGAGCGGCGCCTCGGCTCTATTTGGGCGAGTCTTCGAAAGGCGCGGTGTTGCGCAGGATGTTTCTGTTAACCTCTGGAGTCTTGTTGGTGATGGGTTGATCTCTCCGGACAGGCTGATTTGTCCCTCGGCGCCGCCGGAATTGCGCAGCGGCGATGCGAGCTATTTTCCCTATACCTCCAAGTTCAGCACGTACTGCCTGCGCTTTCCGTACAGCAAGGACCTGTTCCGCGAAGCACCCGAATTGGAATCCTGGGGGGGCGGATTGCTGGGTGTGTACTTGTTTGTCGGAGGGGGAAAATGGATGGTAGGGCAGTATCATCTCAATGCCCCGCTGGTTCGCACGGACAGACGATACCGCATCGCTGCACCGGCCGCGTGCGGCGATGGGGTCTATAACGTGGCCAGCGACGTGATGCTCTCCGATAGCTTCTGGCAGCAGGAGCTTTCCGTCGAAGCACCCGCGGCGAAGGCGGACCAGAAGAGCTATCCGGTTCGTCGCGGCTGGCGCCACGGCCGGCGCTTCAACGCGCTGGAGGGCAACGGGGCCGTCCGCACCGTCACGGACAGCAAGGACACCATCCGCGACAACAGCAACTCGCCCGCCCGGACGTTGGGCAACGTCGGATACTATCACGCCACCTACGCCGAGCGCATCTGGCAGTTTCTGGATAAGCCCGACGCAGCGAAATAGTTGGAGCTATCTAGCGCCACCGCAGACCGCTCGGCGGGCAGGGGGTCTTTTCCCGCGGGGTCTTTGCCGGTAGACTCTTTGTCGAGTCCGCTATGAGAATCCTGCTGAGCAATGATGACGGCGTCTTTGCGCCCGGCCTGGCGGCCTTGCGAGAGGCGGTTGACGGTCTCGGCGAGGCTTCGATCGTCGCGCCGGATACGCCGCAGTCCGCGTCCGCTCATTCGATTACGGTCGCCAAGCCGCTGACCGTCCGGAAGGTGCGGCTGGACGCGCCCGGCCGGTGGGAGGCCCTCAGCGTGGACGGCCGACCGGCCGACTGCGTGCGGCTGGCCATCCGTGAACTGCTGGACGCCCCGCCGGACTTGGTCCTTACCGGGATCAACGCCGGCTCGAACATTGGCGTGAACGTCTTCTATTCCGGCACGGTCGCCGCGGCGGCTGAGGGGGCCATGCTCGGCCTGCCTGCCGTCGCCTTCTCCGCAAGCTTTACCGAGGCCTCGCCGCTGGAGGATTTCCGCCGGGCCGCTACGCTCTGCCGCTGGGTCCTGGACGAATTATTGGAAGGCGGCCTGGTCGCGGGCGACCTGATCAACGTCAACATTCCGGCCATTTCCGATACGTCCCAAGCGCCGGGGGGTGTGGTCCGGGGCGTCCGCGTTGTACCGCAGTCGACGGCCGAGATCGAGGACGCATACGTGCTCCAACGCAGCGAGGCCGCCGGCGATACGTACAAGCTGGGCGAGAGCTATTCCTTCGCGCCGGGGCAGGAAAACACCGACGTGGTGAGCCTGGCCGAGGGCTACATCACCGTAACACCCCTCCACGTTGACATGACCAACCACGATCGCCTGGCCGCCCTCGCTCGCCGCCGCTGGCCAACGCCGCCGTGACCTTACAGCTTTGCCACAAAGCACACAAAGAGCACGGAGGAATTCTTGCAATCGCGGCCAGTAAGTTTTGTGGGTGTGGTATTGATGTCATCAGCAGAGGCGCCGCTCGTGAACAGACCAAACCGCGCCTCACCGATCACACTTGGGGCCCGTGAAGAGCTGATTGAGTTTTCTTTGCGATCTTTGTGTGCTTTGTGGCGAGAATCAGTTTTTTGCCGGCGGGTATTCCGTGCAGAGCAGGTGGAGCGGCTGGGCGTCTTCGGCGATGGTCGGGAAACGCGGCAGCAGCTCGAGGAAGCGGTTGTCGCGTGCGTCGTCGTTGACGCGTGAGACCTCGCCGGCCAGCACCGTCCCGCCGCCGGCAGCGCCGTAGAACTTGTGGTACAGGTAGGGCGGCAGCGTGATCGACTCGCCCGGCTCCAGGACCACCTTGCCGCCGGCCGGCAGCGAGCGGGCGATGCCGTCGATGCTTACGGCCACCTCGGAGGCCTCGTCGAGCGCTTCGCTGTCGCGGTCGGCGTTCCACAGCTCGATCGCCAGCCTGCCGCCGCCGCGATTGATGATGTCCTCCATCTTTGAGAAGTGGAAGTGCGTGGGCGTGAGCTGGCCTTCGCCGACGAGCAGGATCTTCTCGCAGTAGTCCTTGACGGCCGGGCCGGCTTGCTTTCCTTCGGCGAGCGGCTGGCCGTTGCGTATTGTAAAGAGAAGCAGGCCGACGCGCCGGTAATCGCCCGCCCCAAAGTCCGTGACGTCCCAGCCGAGCCGGCACCGGCGGATCTCGTCGGCCTCGTCGCCCGCCGCTTGCCACTCGGCCGGCGACCAGTACGCCCACTTCGGCAGGTGAAAACTCCGCTCCTTGCAGAACGCAATCGCCTCCCGCAGATATCCGTTGATCTCGCTTCGCTTCATAAACCTGTTCGCTTCCCCCACGTAGCCCATCACCGGGCCTCTTCGGGACGCATTGTATATGAACTCGCCCACGCAGAACAAGCGATGGGGGGGGGCTCGGGCTTCGGAGTAAATTCGATGCTCTGATGAATGGGCACTTGCGTTCGAGTGTTGTCAAACTATTCTACTGACAAAGACTCGCAGATTAGGGGTCAGTTGTGAATGCTGAAAATGTAGTCCGTCATTACTTCGTGGACGAAACTGGTGACCTCACGCTTTTCGGCAGACGGGGGAGAGTTCTGGTTGGAACATCAGGTTGCAGTAAGTGTTTCATGGTTGGTGTTGCACACATGGCCGATCCCATTGGCGCAGGTCAGGCGCTCGAGAATCTACGAAACCAACTGCTGGCCGATGCGTATTTCAAAGGCGTTCCATCTATGCAGCCGGAAGCGAGAAAAACTGCGATCTATTTTCATGCTAAGGATGATTTGCCCGAAATCCGACGAGAAGTATTCAAACTCTTGCCGAACCTCGAAGTAAAGGTGCAGGTGGCTATTCGTCGAAAGACGGCTTTAGTTAGTTTCGCTAAATTACTTCACGCTGCGGGCAAACGGCTTACGGAGGATCTTATTTACGACGACCTTATCAAGCGGCTTTTCCGGAACCTTCTGCATAAGGCGGCTGAGAATCGGATAGTTTTCGCCAGAAGAGGTAAGAGGACACGCCGCATTGCCTTGGAGAGGGCGATCGAGAAAGCAAAAACGAATTTCGAGAAGAAGTGGAAAATGCTGAGCCGAAAACCCACAAGTATAGTACCTGAGTATTCTTTTAGTTCTGCCGGTCTTCAGATCATTGATTACTATCTGTGGGCATTGCAGCGAGTTTTTGAACTAAGGCAAGATCGATTCTTCCAGCTCCTTCGGCCGGGTTATCGATTGATCATGGACCTGGACGACAAACGAAACAAGCCTTACGGTGAGTGGTACACTGATTACAATCCGTTGCAACTGCGCAAAATAAAAGCCTTCTAGTGAGCTAGGTTCCTGTGGCCGAAGCCCTGGAACACACGGCTTGGAGCCGGCGTTCGCTCACTCCTGAAGGCTACTCTATTATACGGTCAGTTCGGGGAATCGCTTCAAGACGAAAAACCGGAAATCCTGCAAATATTCTCGCGGGCGCGCGGACAAGGGTGGTGCAGTTTCGCCCTGGTTCTTGCATCGTGGCCATCGTGCGGGCTATAAGGTGCAGCTTCATGCGCGGGTTTTCGGGCAATTTGACACCGGCTATGCGTGCGGCGCCGTTGGCGATCCTGGCGTGTCTGCTGTGGAGTTCGGCCTTCGCGGCCGTCAAGACCGGCCTGCGCGACATGACGCCGTTTGCGTTCGCCGGCGTGCGGTTCATGCTGGCTGGGCTGATTCTGCTGCCGCTGTGCGGCCGGCTGCGAACCATCCGCGCCGGCCTGCGCAGCCAGTGGCGGGTCATCGCGCTGGTCTGCCTGTTCCAGACGATTATCCTTTACGGTGCGGCCTTTTATGGCATGACGCTCGTCGGCGGCGCTCAGGCGGCCGTCATCATCGGCTCGGCACCGCTGGTAACTGCCCTCCTGGCGCACGTCATGGTGCCGGGCGACCGAATGAGGCTGGCCAAGACCGGCGCGATCGCGTTGGGCATGGCCGGCGTGGTGATCCTCGCGGCGGCCAGCAAGCCATGGTCGCCGGCGGGGCTAAGAGCACTTGGCGGCATGGGCCTGCTGATGGTGGGCGTGGTCGCAGGCCAGCTCGGCAACATCTTCGTCGCCCGCCACCGGGGCGAGTTCAGCCCGCTGCTGGTCAACAGCGTTCAGATGGGCGTCGGCGGGGTGGTGCTCTTTGCCGCGGCGCTGGCCGTCGAAGGCCCGCCTGCCCTTCCGCCGGTGCGGTTTCTTCTGCCGCTTATCTGGCTGGCCGGCGTCTCGGCGGCTGGATTTTCCATCTGGTTCCACCTGCTGCGGAAGGTGAAGGTCTCGCAACTGAACGTCTGGAAGTTTCTCATTCCGCTCTTCGGCGCGATCTTCAGTTGGCTCCTGCTAGCGGCCGAATCCCCGGACGTCGTCACGGTCGTCGGCATGGTCTGCGTGGTGACGGCCGTGCTGCTCGCGCAGTGGCGCGACGTCCGCGCCGCAAGCTCAAACGCAGCCGCCCTGCGAAAATGACGGTGCCGCCCGCGCGGTGCTGTGGTTTAATGCCGACGTTGCCATGAGCTTTGAGGCACAGACGATATCGACGCTGGCCATCGTCTTCCTGGCCATGTTCATCCGGGGCACGTTTGGTTTTGGCGGCGCGCTGGTGGCGATGCCGCTGCTGGTCCTTACGCTGGGCGTGCGGCTGGCCGCCCCGCTGATCGCAATGGTCGCCGAGACGGCCGCGCTGATAATCCTCCTGCGGAACTGGCGCCACGTTCGCTTTCAAAGCGCCTGGCGGCTGGTGGCCTCTTCGGCCGTGGGCGTCCCGCTCGGCGTGCTGTTCCTCAAAGGTCTCTACGAGGGCGTCGTGACGGCCGCGCTGGCCGTGGTGATCATCGGCTTCTCGAGCTACAGCCTCTTCGCTCCGCGAGACCTGAGATTAAGGGACAGGAAGTCGGCGTATCTCTTCGGCTTCGTGGCCGGCATTCTCGGCGGTGCGTACAATACCAACGGCCCGCCGATTGCCGTTTACGGCACGCTCCGGCAGTGGACGCCGCGGCAGTTCCGCGCCACGCTGCAAGGGTACTTTTTCCCGACGGGCCTGTTCATCCTCGCCGGCCACGCCATCGCCGGGCTCTGGACGCAGCGGGTATTTCACCTCTACCTCGGCTCGCTGCCGGTGATCGTGACGGCCCTGGCCCTGGGCAGCCTGCTGAACCGCATTTTGCCCACGAGCAAATTCCTCCGCTACATCCACGTGCTTCTGATCGCAATCGCCGCTTACCTGCTGGTGCACTCCGTTCGGGGGTTATAAGGAATTCACCGCGGAGAACGCGGAGGCCGCGATTTCGGATTGCAGATTGCGGAATGACGATTTCGGGCCAAAACGAGCCGCGACCGTGAGGGAGCGGGCGACGACGATGAACATCGAATGCCGAATGTCGAACGCCGAACTAATGACGAATGCCTAATGCCGAATGTTGAATGTCTAGTTCGCGCGAGCTACGAGCGGGTAACGCTTGGTGTCCGGCAAGGACGCTTTACTCACTTCTTCTTGTCAGCCGCGTTGGCCGGCGGGAATTTTCCGAGCCCCGCTTCCTCCCACATCCTCTTCAACTCGGCCTGCTCGGGCGGCGACGCTTCCCCGTAGAAGACCGCGAAGTTGTTGGCGATGTTCTGCACGTTTGCCTCGTCGCGAAACGCCAAGAAGATCTGGATGGCCTTTATCACCCATCGGCCTGCATCGACGTAACGGCCTCGCAGACGCGCGACAAGGCCGAGTTGGTTATAGGTGCTGGCCGCGCCGTGTTCGTCGCCAAGTTTTTCCTCAATCGCCAGTGACTTTAGATACCACTTTTCTGCCTGCTCGAAGTCGCGGCGGTGCTGAGCAATCAGCCCTAGTTCGTGATAGGTCTTGGCGGCGCCATGCTCGATCCCGTGTTTTTCCGTGATCGCCAGCGACTTTCGATACCATTTGTCGGCCCCCCTTAAATCGCCCCGTTCCTGGGCGATCATGCCCAGTTGGTGGTGAGCCGCGGCCGCGCCGTGTCCGTCGCCAAGTTTTTCTTCAATTTCGAGCGACTTTAGATACCACTTCTCTGCCTCCTCAAAGTCTCGTCGCTCCTCTGCGATGATGCCCAGTTGGTGATACGTCGCGGCCGCGTACTCTTCGATGCCCAGTTCTTCCGTGATTTCGAGCGACTTTAGATACCACTTCTCTGCCCGCTTGAAGTCGCGGCGTTCCTCTGCGATCCTGCCCAGTTGGTGATAGCTGATGGTGGCGCCCTGTTCGTTGCCCTTTTTTTCGTCGATCGCCAGCGACTTTAGATACCACTCCTGTGCCCGCTTGAAGTCGCGACGCTCCTGCGCAATCCTGCCGAGTTGGTGGTATGCCACTGCCTGTCGTTCCGCATCCCCCGCCGCGCCGCCGTGCGCCGCCAGGCGCACGAAGAGATCCTCGGCTGTCCCAAAATCGCGCGTGTTCAGCGCGTAGGCGGCAAGGGATTGTGTCAGTGCGGCAAAATCCGTTTGCATGTCCAGACGCTCTGTCTCGCTCAGCGCGTGATGGAAGTTTGCGCCGTGAGCGGCGAAGATACCGCGCTGCTCGTGGAGTTCAAGGGGTCCTACTGCATCCGCCACACTGCCCATTACGTCAACAAAGGCACGCGCCCATTCGTCGCGCGAAGGCTCGTTAGCGGCCCTGGAGCGCAGAAAGCCCGTCAGCGCCGGATGCAACTGATAGATAGCTCCTACTTGATGCCACACAAGTCCGGCTACGGCCAAAGTGCCCAGGAACTGGTCGATCTTCGCCCTGTCGAGCGCAGCGTCAATCTGCTTGGCCATCAGTTCGAGGTAGTCCGCATCGGCAAAACGCTCGTGGAAGCTCAGAGGCACCAAGAGCGGCTGGAGCTCTTGTGGAAGGCCCTGCTCTACGAAGCTCAGCGTGGCCATGGTCTTATCGAGGCCGAGCTGCTCAATACTATGTTGTAGCGTCTGGAGTATCGACGCAGCCGTTTGCTCGTCGAGCATTGGCAGCACGGCATGCATCAGGAGCGGATGCCCCTCGAGTGCGTCCATGAGCGTGACCAGCTCCGGGTCCGATTGGTCGATTGTCTTGCCCAGGTCGCGGAGTATCACGCGGCAGTATTCCCACCTCTCCTCGCCGGAGAGGCCACCCAGCGCGAGCTTGAAGCGATTGGTCGAACCCAGCCAGTCCTCCTCGCTGCGGCTGGTGATGATGACCTTGGTCTTTCCGTCTCGGAGTTTTTGGAGGAATTCTCGGAGGAGCTTGCGGTCCGCGCCCGACAGCAAGGGTTTGATTCCTGCACCTTCGACGCCGCTTGCCGACTCAAAGTTGTCCCAGACGATCAGGAAGGGGTTTTCCTTGAATGCCTCTCCAAGCGCGTCGATTTTCTGATCCAGATCGCCGGTGATGAACTCAGCCCCGAAGATGGCCGTCCCCATGGTGTGGAGGACGAACTCGGCGCTGTGAATGTCGTTGAACGTGAACCAGAAGCAGCCGTTGCCCAGCCCGCCCGTGCGGCTTAGCCAATGGATGAAGCCTCGTGCGAGCGTTGTCTTGCCGATGCCGCCTAGGCCGCAGATTAATATTCCGGCTGGCGGGCGGCGCATGGCACGCTCCATCTCGAGTATGGCCTTGTCTCGTCCGATAAGGCCGTAGGGGTTTTGAGTGTCCCGTGCCTCCTCTGGCAGCTCGACGGCTGCGGGGGCGCCCTTGGCCTTGTGGGCCTTGACGGCGAAGGAAAAGTCCATCGCCTGCTGCTGGTAGACGAGAGGCACGAGCCAGTCATCCAGCGGGTATGTGCCGCGGGCGCAAACGCGGCCTTGCTCCTGGTACATTTGCTGGCGGCCGGCGCGTGTGGCCGCGGCCAGGTCGCCCGTCTCGAAGAGGCGCTTGTAGAAGGCAGGCAGGAACTGCTCGGCGCCGCTTACGTAAAGCGAATACGCCATGGCCACCACGCTGCGGATGCCCGCGCGGATTAACGACGCGGCCACGGAGGCATAGGCATCCTCGGCGCGGTGATCCACCATGCCCGACTGGCAGGCGTTGAGCACGACGGCCGGCAGGCGGTACTCACGCAGCAGCTCGCTTAGCTTCTCGGCCTGGATGGGTTTGGGCTTGCCATCATCGGTTTCGAAGACCAGATGGCCCTGCGGTGACTGCAATTGAAACGGGCTCGCTTCGTCTCCGCCGGGATCAGCAAGGTATGCCCCATGCCCGTCGAAGTGGAGTATGTGGTAGTGATCGCTGTGCTGGTGCAGGTGCTCCCGGAGGGCTTCAAACGTCGGCGGGCGCAGGACCGTCACGTCGGCCGGGAGGCTCTCGGTCTCGATCAGCTCGACCAACGGCCGCGAGATGGATCGGTAGCGCACGTCCGCCTCGAACGGCCGGGCGGTGACCAGCAGTATGTTGATTCGGCCCTTTGGCAGCCGGTTCGAGAGCGCGACCGGGTCGGCCACGGCGCTTAGCCTGCGCTCGATATGACAGCCCAGGGCGAGATAGCCCCTTTGAGGATCGTGCAGTGCCTCCCACGGCCAGGCGAGGATACGCGGATCGTCGCTGGAGATCTGGAGCTGTAAGTTCTCCAGGCCGCGGCCAACGGCGTCTTCATACCATTTACCGGTCTGCCTGTTGTCGAAGAGCGTCTTGAAGGTTTCCTGGCCCCATTGCTTCATCGCGGCCTGGAGGCGCTCTGCGCGATCGGTCTCCGGCGGGAAGGGATAGTCGAGGAAGCGTTCCAGGTACCATTGCAGCTCGTGCGCTAGGTCAGCCTGGGGTGCCTCCTTTATGGGAAAGCCAGCCGGCGGCGGGGGCTCAACCGCGTCGCCCCGCTTGCCGTCGGTAAGTCGGTGGACCTCGAAAGCCGGCGGGTCGCTGTCTTCAACGTGATAGATCACCAAGGTGTTCACGGGCTTCCTCCCCGGGGGTCTCACCCCGATCTGCCTACCCACGTCGGTAAGACTTAGCTCGACGCCCTCCGCTCATTGTAGAAGGTCAACAGCCATGCCGTCCGGGAATGATTCTAATGCAAGCCACTGAGCTTTGCAATGTTACGTTGCGTCATCCGGCGGAATGACGCGGCGTTATTCGTCTTATCCGTGTAATTCGTGGACTGAGAATTCTTCTATACCTCTGCGCTCTCAGCGATCTCTGCGGTGAAGCCGTTGTTGAGAACTCTCCTATGTCTCTGTGATCTCTGCGCCGGGACTCCCACCGCGCGAAGCTCAACAAAGCGTCGTCGTACCGACCCCGGCGCGCCGGGGTTAAACGAGGCACGCGCCGCAGGCTGCGGTTATTGAGAATTCATATAACTCTCTGTGCCCTCTGAGCCTCTGCGGCCCAACTTACAGTTTTGCGCGCGCAAAATTGCACTCGCGCCGCGAAAGTTACCCCAAACAATCGAGATTTTTTATTCCCGGCCCCAAAAGGGCTTGCCGCTTCGCACACCAGCGGAACTTACAGATTTGCGCGCGCAAAAGAGGTAGATGGCGGGAGAAGGTGAGGCTCGCGCTAGGCGCGAGCGGAACCCGGAACATGGAATCCCGGCGCGCCGGGAAACACGGGAAAAAGCTGAAAACTCAAAGGCGAAAAACGGAAAATGGGCGAGTTGAGAACGGTGAAATGCGTAAGGCACGCTTAGGAAAGCACTTGGATCAAAACGGACGCGCACATTTGCGCACGTATGCGCACGCTTGCGCACAAATGCGCACGTTTGCGCACGTTTGCGCACATATGCGCACATATGCGCACGTTTGCGCACGCTTGCGTACGCTTCGCAGCGATGGGGCAGGCAGGCCCTCGGGAGATGTCTCGATGGTGAAAACGCTCTGTGGTGAGTTATTGGCCTCAGCCGGGCTCGCCCAGGGGGCGATATTTCAGGCAGTAGTCAGCTGTCAGCTCGCGTGTTTGAAGCAGCCGCAGCGGGCTTTCCGGCTGGCCGGTTCGGTCGGAGAGGTAGATCGCCTCGATGAGGGCCAGGTTCAGCATGTTCTCGCGGCCGGAGCATTCGTAGGTCTTGCTTTCGGTGAGGACGGCGTGGGCGAAGCTCTCGGCCTGGCGGCGGAAGACCTCGCGCGGCGAGGCGTGGCTGTCGGTGCGGTCGAGCAGCTGTCCGTCCGGGTCGTGCAGCACGCAGGTTTCGGCGCTGGCGACGAGCGACCCGCCGCGGCCGTGAAGGCTCAGCTCCTCGATCAGCGGGCCGGACCGCCGCGTCGTCACGACGGTGGCCATGCAGTTGTCGGAATATCGCATGACGGCGACGGCTGTGTCGTCGGTGTCGTAGGGCGGGAGCTGCTGCCCGTCGGGTCCGGGCTCGTCGGCTCGGCTGCCGCAGGCGCTGAGGCCGTAGACGTCCTCGGGCAGGCCGAGCAGCCAGACCAGCAGATCGATTGGATGGTAGCCGACCTCCAGCAGGGCGCCGCCGCCGCCGGCTTTGTCCGCCCGCCAGCCCAGCTCCGGGCCCCAGTTGAAGAGGTAATGTGCCCGGGCGAGGAAGATCTCGCCGAGCTGGCCAGCGGCCAGGAGCTGCTGCGCGCAGCGATAGCCGGCTGCAAAACGCCGCTGTGTGCCGATGGTGAGTTTCAGGCCGGCCTCGTCCATGCGCCGGACGATGGCCAGGCCTTCGTCGAGACTGCGGGCCAGCGGCGATTCCTTCCAGACGTGGATGCCTCGCTCGGCGCAGGCGGCGATGAGCTCTGGTGCGGCCATGGGTGGCACGGCCAGGTAGACGGCCTTCGGGTGCGTCTCGGCGAGCAGGGAGCGGTTGTCCACGTAGTAGGGCAGGTCGAATTGCCGGCCGGCCCGCTCGGCCGCCGCCGGGTCGCGGTCCGAGACGCCAACGATGTGAACGCAGCTAAGCTGGGTGATGGCCTCAAGCGTCTGGGAGGCAAAGCCGCCAACGCCAATCACCGCCAGTGGCAAATGAGCTTCCGACATCGAGTGGTCCCTGGAAAGCTGATCTCGCCGTGGGGGTCTCTTCCCGCCGCAGTCGGCCGATGGCAGGCGGCTGGGTGTGCCGGGCGGGTTAGCCTTCTGGTCGCTTCCGCCTGTCAGGACCATCAGCGGCAGCACAATCTAGCGTGTTGTTAGAGGGTTTGTCCAGCGAGTGAACATTTTTCTGCTGAGCTTGACACGAAAGGCGATGAAGTTTATGATTTGTCTAATGAATATACCCAAAAAACGATCGCGGGGTAGAGCAGTCAGGTAGCTCGTCGGGCTCATAACCCGGAGGTCGCAGGTTCGAATCCTGCCCCCGCTAGTTTGTAACTCGATAAACGGCAGCCTATTATGGCTGCCGTTTATCGTTAGCCTTTGCCAGTTGCAACTAAATTGCAACTAAGATCGCTCCAACCGACTCAGAATCCTAATCTTGCGTTTGGTCATCCTGGTCATCTTGGCGAACATGGTGATCGGGTTGTCAATAACAATCACGGCCCGCAGATATTGCCCCCCGCCATATACCTACGTGTCGAGCATGAATATGGGGCTGATGGGCAAGATGTTTGGCCGAAACATTGCGAAGGTTATGGGTGGTGCCGTTGCCGATGATGAACGTAAGATACTCTCCTCGGTCGTGAAGGACTAAACCATGAAAGTCGGATCCCGAATTACCGAATACTCGCTTACGCACCCCATGCGTGTCACGACGCTGATGTTGGTCGGTGTCGTCATCATCCTGCTGGCGGCGGCGCTACCGTCGCTTCGTCTAATCGACGCGATGCCAAACTGGGTCAAGCGGGCCTCTGAGCGGCTGGACTTCCTTCCGACGATCAAGGTGGACACGGACCCGGAGAACATGCTCCCCGCGGACGAACCCGTCCGCGTCTTTCACCGGGAGATGAAGAAACGCCTGTCGTTAAACGACATTGTCGTGGTCGGCATCGTGAACGAGCGGAATCCGCAAGGGGTATTCAACCCCGATTCACTGCGGAAGATCTACGAACTTACAGAATTCGCCAAGGGCCTGCAGTTCGACAGGAAGGGCAAGGTCATTCAGGTGGTTCCGCCCACGGTCGACCCGGGCGAGGACTCGGGGCTGGACGCTCTCGATATCGAGGGTCTTGACCTCGACGACAGCAAGTCTGGTCGAACTGACTCCGGTGAGCCAGAAGCGGCGCCTCAGGCAACCCAGGAACTTCGCGGCGTGATCGCCACAGACATCATCGCGCCGTCGACGGTCGATTCCGTCGACCCCAAGGCCGGAACGATCGTGTTTAGTTGGCTGATGAACCAACCGCCCGAAACGCAGGCGGAGGCTCTGGCCGTTCGCCGCAAGGCCGAGCGGATCCCGTTTTTGAGCGGCACGCTGGTCAGCGAGGACGGCAAGGCTGTCGCAATCTACCTGCCAATCACCGACAAGCACTTGAGCTACAACGTGTACCGCGCACTTCGAGAGCGGATAGCACAGTTCGGCGACGGGCCGGAAGAGTTCCACATCACTGGACTGCCCGTGGCTGAGGACACATTCGGCGTCGAGATGTTCGGGCAGATGGCTATCTCCGCGCCGACAGCCATGCTGGTCATTTTCATCCTCATGCTGCTATTCTTTCGCAGGCTGATCGTGGTGATCTCCCCGATGATTGTCGCGATGGTCTCGGTGATCTTCACTATGGGCTCGCTGATCATCGCGGGGCTTCCGATTCACATCCTCAGCAGCATGATCCCTATCTTCATCATGCCCATCGCCGTCCTGGACAGCATCCACATCATCAGCGAATTCTTCGAGAAGTATCAGATCACCCGCGATCGGGCGAAGACGATGCGCGCCGTGATGGACGAGCTGTTCAGCCCGATGCTCTACACCTCCCTGACCAGTGCCGCAGGCTTCGCGAGCCTGGCGCTGACGCCGATCCCGCCGGTCCAGGTTTTCGGTGTGTTCGTCGCCGCCGGGATCATGGCGGCCTGGGTGCTGACAATTACCTTCATTCCTGCGTTCGTGATGTTCATCTCGCCCAAACGACTGGAAAGCTTCGGTAGTAAGCACCATGCGGTTAGCGGCCGACAGGAAGCGCACGGGCTTGTCGGGCGGGCGATGTACTGGATGGGCGGGGTGACGTACCGGCGTGCCAAGCCAATCCTCGCGATCGCCCTCGTCGTGCTCGCAATCGCCGGTTATGGCATCAGCCGGATTAACATCAACGACAATCCTGTGAAATGGTTCGGTAAGAAGCATCCCATACGCGTGGCCGACAAAGTCCTTAACGAGCATTTCGCGGGGACATACATGGCGTATCTGTCCATGGCATACGAACGACCGGAGTTCAATGCGGCCGCGTATGTGAGCGAGTTTGCCACACGAGCAGTTCAACTGCTTTTGGAAAAGGGAAACTCGACAGGCGTTGACGAAGAATCGCCGCTCGCCCTGAAGGCGGCGATTGCGGAGCTCAAGGGCCTTCTAGCGCAAAAGGTCAAGGAGAATCCCGCGGAGAAAGAACTACTCAGGGCTCTTGATGCCCACATCGAGACGCGGCTGTCGTCGGTCGAAGGTGCTGATGCGGATGCTTGGCGGGAAGCAAAACAATTCATCGCGTTAGAGAGGCTGCGGCATCAGGTGTTCAAACGCCCAGACGTGCTCCTCTGGCAACGGGGGCTCCAGACGGCCCTGCGAGAGACCGGTCTGGTGGGCAAGAGCAACTCGCTGGCGGATATTGTCCGAACGGTTCACCGCGACCTGCTGGCCGAGTCCGTCGATGACCCAAAGATCGATCAGTACGACACGATCCCCAAGAGCAGAGGAATGGTGGCCGAGTGCCTGCTGCAGTTTCAGTCCAGCCACCGTTACGGAGACATCGATCACTTCGTCACGCCGGACTACGCAACGTCCAGTCTGTGGGTGCAACTCAACACCGGCGACAACCAGGACATGGAGAAGGTCGTCCAAGCCGCCCGCCGGTTCGTCACGCAGAACCCGCCCCCGGTTCCGTTGGAGACGAAGTGGTTCGGCCTGACGTACATCAACGTGATCTGGCAGGACAAAATGGTCGCCGGGATGATGGAGGCGTTTGCCGGCAGCTTTCTCGTTGTCTTCCTGCTGATGACGATCCTCTTCCGGTCGGCGCTGTGGGGGCTATTGAGCATGATTCCGCTGACGGTGACAATCGCCGCCATCTACGGTGTAATCGGCATCGTCGGTAAGGACTATGACATGCCGGTAGCGATCCTGAGCAGTCTGACGCTGGGGCTGGCCGTGGATTTCGCAATCCATTTCCTCGCCCGAAGCCGGGAGTTATACCGCCGGTACGGGTCGTGGCAAGCCGCAGTCCCGCACGTTTTCGGCGAACCGGCCAGGGCCATCACGCGAAACATTATCGTCATCGCGGCCGGGTTCCTTCCGCTGCTGCTGGCGCCGCTTGTGCCATACCAGACCGTGGGAATGTTCCTCGCGGCAATCCTGCTGGTCAGCGGAATCGCGACGCTGCTGCTGCTTCCGGCCCTGATTGGGGTGATGGAGAAATGGCTGTTCCGCCAAAACGAGAAGGTTCTCGCGCCAAGCTGCAACTGCGGTCTCTGCATTGTCGCGTCAGTCACAGTCGTCGTTCTGCTGGCACTGAACCTCTACTCGAAGTTCGGCTGGGGTACGATTACGTGGATATCGGTGGTTACCATCCCGGCGATGGCTTTCGCCTGCGGACGACTCTCCAGACGGGCGAAGTGCCGATTGTTGCAGGAACGAGCTCAAGACACCGAGGAGATGGATCATGAAAGCGAGTAAGGCACTTTGCGCGTTGCTTCTGGCGGTCGCCGCGGGCCTCGGGGCCACTGCCCTGGCCAGCAACGAAGCCACCAAGAAAGAAGCAAAGGGTCAAGGTGAGATTAAACTGACGGTCGACGAGATTGTTGCCAGAGCCAACCATGTCGCATACTACCAGGGCGCCGACGGCAGGGCTCGTGTGAAGATGACTATCGTCGATGCCCAGAAGCGGACGCGCCGGCGCGAAATGACCATCCTCCGATGGGATGTCCCCAAGCCCAAGAAGAAGCCCGAAAGCCAACCTGCCAAGAAAGGCCAGAAGGGAGATGAGGCCGCAGAATCCGCCAGCCAGCGTGTCCAAAAGGATACGCAGTTCGCGGGTGAGCAGAAGTTCTACATATACTTCCACGAGCCGGCCGACGTGAACAAGATGGCCTTTCTGGTGTACAAGCATTTGGATAAGGACGACGACCGCTGGCTGTACCTCCCGAAGCTGGACCTCGTTAAGCGGATCGCCGGAAGCGAGAAACGTACGAGTTTCTTCGGAAGCGATTTCTTCTACGAGGATGTTTCCGGCAGGAACACCAAGGACGACAAGCACGAACTGGTCCAGACCACCAGCAAGTACTACGTTCTGAAGAACACGCCCAAAGATCCCAAGAAGGTCGAGTTCGCCTACTACAAGACATGGATTCACAGGAAAACGTTCCTGGTGATCAAGAGCGAGTACTACGACCGAAATGGAAAGCCTTACCGCCAGTATCAGGCCCGTGCGGTCAAGCAGCTCCAGGGCTACTGGACAGTCACGAAGGCTCGCATGACCGACCTGCGCACCGGTAGGTACACCGACGTCGAGTACGCCGGCGTTAGGTACGATACCGGGTTATCCGAAGACATCTTCACTGAGCGCTACCTCCGCCGTCCGCCAACCGAACACCTGAAAAACTGATGAAGATTCGAAGCTTCATTGCCGCAGTGGGGCTGACTGTCCTTGTCCTGACCGCATGTCCAGCCGTCTATGGACAGGATGAACCCGAACTGCCGGAAGGACTGGCAGAACCTGCCGAGGAACCACCAGATGAACCAGACCTACCCCTCGGATTGGAAGATGAGGGCGAGCCGGATCTGCCTTCGGGGCTGGATGACAGCGGCACACAGGCGACAAGGAAAAAGCTTGAGCCTACCGGAAAGAAGAGTTTCCTTGAGGCCCTGAAGGAATCCGGTCTGAACGGGTTCTGGGAGGTTCGCGGCGGTGTCCGCACGCAACGTGACCGCCACGAGAAGGACGCGTCGATTGGTGAGATGCGCCTGCAACTGGAATGGGAGAAGACGTTCCGGGGGGTGACGCTCAAGTACACTGGCGACTTCTTGTACGACCAAGTGGACAACCACCTGTCCGATGTGGATCTGGTCCGGGGCACGGGATGGTTCGACCTCCGCGAACTGTGGATTCAATTCTCGCCGACGAAGTGGGCGGACTTGAAGGTCGGCCGGCAGATCCTGACCTGGGGTACGGGCGACCTGTTGTTCGTTAACGATCTATTCCCCAAGGACTGGCAAGCTTTCTTTATTGGCCGGGACGTGGAGTACCTCAAGGCCCCGGCCGACGCAGTGAAGATGAGCGTCTTTAGCGGTTTTGCAGACCTCGACCTGGTGTACATGCCTCGCTTCAACCCGAGCCGATTCATCTCCGGACGACGGATCAGCTATTATAGCGACACTCTTGGCCGGCGGGCTGGCCAAGATGCTATTGTCAGGACGGACCTGCCCGATGAATGGTTTGACGATTCGGAATGGGCCGCCCGGATCTCGCGCAAGCTCGGCAGCTACGAGTTGGCCGGATACTGGTATTGGGGATACTGGAAGACGCCTGAAGGTTTCGACACGGCGCGGGGCCGAGCAACCTATCCACGTTTGAGCACGTATGGTGCGAGCATACGGGGTCCGTTGGGCCGAGGGATCGCTAATTTCGAGGCCGCCTACTATGACTCGCGTCAGGATCGTGCCGGAGACAACCCCTTCGTGCGAAACAGCGAAATTCGCCTGCTGGGCGGTTATGAAATGGACCTACCGGAACTTGCCCCGGAACTGACTCTCGGCGTGCAGTATTACGTTGAGCTCATGCAGGATTACGGTGCCTACCGCCGGACCTTGCCCGCAGGAAGCAAGGCCGCCGATCGCGACCGTCATGTCATCACGGTCCGCCTGACCAAGCAACTGTTGAACCAGAATCTCACGCTGGGTCTGTTCACCTACTACAGCCCGACTGACTCGGATGCCTACATGCGGCCTAACATCAAGTACAAGATCGACGATCACTGGACGGCAGAAGTTGGCGGAAACATTTTTTTCGGAAAGTACGACCATACCTTCTTTGGCCAATTTGAAAGAAACTCCAATGTCTACGCGTCCGTGCGCTACGCTTTCTGAACGAAGGCATCGGGAAGGGGAAACTGCGCACGCATTCAGCCTAAAACAAATGCGAGAGGCTCTACGTTGAACCAACCCATCTCAAGCCATCCCCCCCGAGGCCGCTTGATCCCGGCACATTGCAACTAAATTGTTGCGCATCCTGGCGAACATGGTTAACATGGTGAACGAAGGGCGAAAGCCTAAGAATATGTCACGTCAGTAAGTTACGATTTTGGCGGGACTTCGGGCGATGGGCCGTCTTCAGTTCATAACGCGGAGGTTGTGGGGACCGGCGGTATCTATTTCATCAAACCCGTTCCGGAACCGGGTACG